>Ga0082212_10002535_pt1 | contig 26567 bp, 23 predicted proteins | sample TergutNt197P3_FD_71548 | JGI IMG/M metagenome (GOLD analysis project Ga0082212, IMG submission 71548) | Neocapritermes taracua P3 segment gut microbial communities from Petit-Saut dam, French Guiana - Nt197 P3 | ecosystem: Host-associated > Arthropoda: Insects > Digestive system > Gut ...
ACCGGGGGGGCGGAAAGTTTTGAGCTGGGCGCGCCCCACCACCCAATTCCTAAGTTTTCGCCGCCCCTATATGGCTCAGATCACCGGTTCTTGCCTGCTTTCAGCCTCGGCAATCATCGCCAATATCGCTTTGCTGGGATTTTCTGCCTATCTGATCAGCCGGGCTTCGCTTGCCCCTCCTCTTTTGGATTTGATGATGGCAATTGTCGCCGTCCGTTTTTTCGGGATCAGCCGGGCCGCCCTGCGCTATCTGGAGCGCTATAAAAGCCATGATGTCACTTTTCGCATCTTGAAAGGACTGCGCCTTTGGTACTATGATCAAATGGAAAAACTTTCCTATATGTCACTGAAAAAACTGGGGATGAGCCGCTTATTCAAGCATATCATCGGCGATGTGGAGATTTTGAAATTTTTCTATTTACGGGTTTTGACCGTACCCTTGCTGGCTCTGATGATCTGGGTCGCGGTTTCCCTCTTTTTGGGTTTTTTCAACTGGAAGCTGGTATTGATATTGACCGCTTTCTTCGGCTTTGGCGGGATCCTAAGCCCCTATCTCTTGCGACACTTCCTAAGCGGTAAGCGCGGAGATTATCACAGCCGCAAGCTGGAATACAACGAAAGTCTCTACGATTATATCAACGGCCTGGCCGATCAGGAAATTTACGGTGGCAGGCAGGGGAGGCTGGAGCTGATTGAGGAATCCGGACGGGCTTTGGACCGGGAACGTCAATATATCGGTCTTTGGGATAGCTTTGCCGCAGTCTCTACTTCCTTTTTGGCAAACCTGGCTCTTCTTGCGGCTCTTGTTGTTATGATCCCGCTGCTGGGCGGGGCAAATATCAGCGGTCTTTTACTGGCTAGCGTGGTCTGGGTGATCTGGGCTGCCTTTGAGGCTCTCCAGCCTTTGGCGGCTGCAACGGAATATCTGGATCAATCCCGTTTTGCCCTGGCCGGAATGAGCGAAGCCGCGGCCCGGCCCCGGGAACCGGAGCGGGGGGGTAAGGCACCGCCCGCCTTAGCCGGCTTGACGGTGGAGGGCCTCAGCTTCGGCTATGAGCAGGATCAGCCTGTGCTCTCTGATATCACTTTTTCTATAAAACCAGGCGCCAAAACAGCCCTCCTGGGCAGCTCCGGCACCGGCAAAACCACACTTTTAAATCTCTTGATCGGCTTTTTGCCCTATGATAAAGGCCGGATCACAAGCAGCGGGATAGAGCTGAAGCAGATCAGCGCCGCCCATTTGCGCCGGCAGATCGGCTATTTGGATCAGCATCCTTATTTTTTCCACACCTCCATTCGCGAAAATATCCTGATCGCCAAGGAAAATGCCACTGAAGAAGAGCTGAGAACCGCTATAGAAAAAGCCCGTCTTGCTGAGTTTATTGACAGCCTGCCGGAAGGTTACGATACACTTGTAGGAGAAAACGGCTACAAACTTTCTGCCGGCGAAAGACAACGGCTGGCGCTGGCACGGCTCTTTTTGCAGGATGCCCCCCTGATTATGCTGGATGAGGCGACCGGGAGCCTGGACCGGAAAAACCGTGACGGCCTCTTTGAAACCTTAAGCCGCTGGTGGACGGATAAAACCGTACTCTACATTACTCACGAATGCCATGGTTTAGCTGTCATGGATAATATCCTCATCATGGAACAAGGCCGCATTGTCGAGCAAGGAAACGAAGCAGAACTGCTCCAAGCAAACGGCTATTATGCCAAGATTCATGCCATAGAACACAGTTATTTTTAATTACAGACAATGCAAAAAAAATGTTCTACTCCCTAACGGCAAAGCTGTATCAGAATGGAATGGTGGGCATGAAAATCAAAAAAAATCTGACATTTCGTTTAATGCTCGGCGTGGGTCTCATTATTGTTTGCATGTCCGGCATTGGCCTGGCCTGCAGTATTATCCAATACCAAAACCAAGCCGAGGCTGAAATGAAGGAAAAAGCGGCGGTCATTGCCCAGCAATTGCTGGCGACCAGAGCCTTTATCGCCCAGAACCAGGATTTGATCAATTATGATCAAAACGGCAACTTTCATTTCAAACACTTAAACCCGGCAGCGGTCGGCAGAGGGCTTAGCTATATTTTTAAGCAAAATACCGGATATTGGATGAAGCAAACCCGTCTGAACGCCCGGGTGAGCGGCAATGAGCCGGATGCCTTCGAAGCCGCTAAACTAACATATCTCTCGGCGAATCCTGAGGTCAAGGAGATCTGGGGTTACGATGTTGTGGAAAAAGAACGGGTCTTTCGCTACCTTTTTCCCCTCAAATATGAGCAGGATTGCTTGACCTGTCATGGAGATCCCAAGGGCGAAATCGATATTTCCGGATTTCCCAAAGAAGGCGGCAGGATCGGTGAATTCGCAGGCGCCCTCAGCATCGTTTTTCCTACCCAAATCCTGGAGAACAATATCAAAAACAATATATTGCTGCAATTGCTTTTTGCTATCGCTATCCTTATACCGGCTATATACATGGTTTACAGGATCATGGATAAAATAGTAATTATTCCTGTCAAAGCATTGACCCAGAAAATATCGGAACTGGGGGATTCCGGCTGGGAAGTATCCATAGACCCGGAGCTCTCTTACGACGAGATCCGCAAGCTGGGAGTGGCCTTCAATGCGATGGCCGAACGGATCCAAAATAGCCATGCCCTTTTGGAGGAGCAGGTAGAGGACCGGACCAGTATGCTCAAAGATGCCAACCGGCTCCTGGCGGAACAAAGCAAAGAGCTGAGCAAGATGAATGCGCGATTGAGTGAAACCGACCGGCTTAAATCGGAGTTTCTGGCTGTAATGAGCCATGAGTTGAGAACACCTCTGACGGCGATCATCGCCTTTAGCGAAACACTGCTGGGCGAACGCCGGGAACTCAGCGCCCTCCAATCTGAATTTCTCAATGATATCCTGGAAAGCGCCCGCTCCATGCATATGCAAATCAATGATATCCTGGACATTTCCAAAATCGAGGCTGGCCTGATGAAACTCTGCAGCAAAGAGGTGGATATCAGGGATCTCCTTGATGAAATAGCCAGGACAATGGGCCATCTGTTTGAGAAAAAAGGCATTCAATTTTCCATATTTATCCATTCAGAAACCCCATCTCTGGAAGCAGATTTTGATAAATTAAAACGGATCATGGAAAACCTCTTAAGTAATGCGGTCAAATTTACTCCGGAAAAGGGAACTGTAACAGTCTCTGTTAATCCCTGCCAAAGCACCGGTATAGACCAGCTGCAGATCGTGGTCAAAGACAGCGGTATCGGAATAGAAGCGGAAGATATCCCCTATATCTTTGACCGCTTCCGCCAATCCGGATCCGGAGGTGAAAACTCCGGAAGCGGGCTGGGGCTCTCAATTGTCCAAAGCCTGGTAGCCCTGCACGGCGGAAATATTTCAGTAGATAGCATACCCCAAAAAGGCACAGCTTTTATCATCCATTTACCAATCTGCCAAAAAAAGGAGTTGCTTGAGCCATGAGCAAAAAGACAAAAATCCTGGTAGTTGACGATGATGAAAAAATCCGGAAAATCATGCGCTATTTCCTGGAAAAAGAAGGCTATGAGGTATATATCGCCGCCGATGGGGAAGAGGCATTGCGGGTGATCCCCGTACAGCAGCCCGATCTGATTTTGCTCGATCTGATGATGCCCAAGGTGAGCGGTCCGGAGGTGATCGCCCGCCTGGGGGAAGCCAGGGATCACATTCCCATCATCATCCTCTCGGCAAAAGGCGAAGAGATAGACCGGATCGCCGGATTTCGTCTGGGCGTAGACGATTATATGACAAAGCCTTTCAGTCCGGTTGAGCTCTCACTAAGGATCAAGGCAGTATTGCGGCGCGTCTACAAAGGCAGCAGCAAGGCGGCGGATAAGCCTATCATCCATGGAGATCTTTGCATCGACAATCCCAGCCACAAGGTTACAATAAAAGGCGAAGAGATCGCCTTGACCGGCAAGGAATATGATCTTCTTCTGCTTTTGGCCAGCAATCCGGGCCAGGTCTATACGCGGATGGAACTTTTGCAGCGGATTTGGGAGAGCGACTATGAGGGGGATAAAAAAACCGTCTCGGTCCATATCCACAGGCTGCGAAAAAAAATAGAAAGCAGCGCCTCCAGCCTCCAATATATCAATACTGTCCATGGAATCGGCTACCGCTTTGAAGGGCTGCCTTGCGGAGGTAGGGAGTAGAGGGTAGGGAGTAGAAATATTAAGATTATATTACATTCTGCTCATGCTGATTTTTGTTGCTATAATATAAGCAGGATCAAAGCTCAAGACTGGGGTTTTAGGCATGTATCGCATGAGTATTACCCTCAATGACGTTTCCAAGCGCTTTGGAACGAAAACCTTGTTTTCTTCCCTGGATTGCACCGTCTCTTCCGGTGAATGCCTGGTCGTTACCGGGCGTAACGGTTCGGGCAAGTCTACGCTGCTGAAAATAATCGCCCGCCTGCTTAAACCCAGCAGCGGCCGGGTGGAGATCCGCGCGGATAAAACCTTGCTCCGTCACTTTGAACAGAGCCTTCCTTATATAGGTTTGATTTCACCTGAGCTGGCATTTTATGATCAACTGACCGGCGGGGAAAACATCGGATTGCTGGCGCGGGCCCGGGGACTTGAGCCTGTCCGGGAAGATATCAGCCGTGCCTTAAGAGCAGTTAATTTGGAAAATTTTTCTAATAAGTACCTGGCGACTTATTCCACCGGGATGATACAGCGTTTGCGTTTTGCTTTGCTGTCTTTGATAGACCCTCCGATCTGGCTGATCGACGAGGGTCTTTCCAACCTCGACAGTGATGGACAAGCAATGGTTTTGGCGCTGATCGAAGCCAGGTTAAAACAGGGGCATTTGATTGCCATGGCAACCAATGGACAAAGCGAGGTGGCATATGCTTCCCAAATCATCGCTTTACCGTAGCATTACAGCTATATTAAAAAAAGACTTTCTCAATGAGCTGCGGTCTTATTATGCCCTCAGTACCCTGATCATGTTTATCCTGACTGCTCTTTCCAGTTTGAGCATGAGCCTTGGCGGCATCACGCCGGCGCCTCACCTTTTGGCGGCGCTTTTGTGGGTCATTCTCTTTTTTTCGGCGATGGCCGGCCTGTCCAGGGTTTTTGCCCAGGAGGCAGATGCCGGGACTCTCTTCACGCTCAAGGTTTATGCCCTGCCCCAGGCTGTCTATTTCGGCAAATTGATCTTCAGCTTTTTACTGCTGGCCGGAATAAATATCATCCTTTTGCCTCTGTTTATCCTTTTTTTCAATATCGACAGCCCACGTTTTCTGCCCTTACTGGGGATACTTTTATTGGGAAGCGCCGGGCTTGCCGCCGTATCCACCCTGACTGCCGCCATGTCGGCCCAGGCGCGGGGACGCTCTTCTTTATTCACCGTTTTAACTTTCCCCCTGATCCTGCCCCAATTCTTAAGCGCCATCCGCCTGACCGGCACAATCCTATCAGCAAAACCCCCAACAACCGGAGAAACCCTCTTTCTGGCAGGATACGCCGTAGCAGCAATAACAGCAGGCTCATTACTTTTTGACTTCCTCTGGAGTGATTAGTTTTAGTTAGGAACTAAGCTCCCAACTAAAACGGAGGTTATGCCGATGCCTAAAACCACCACCTTTGCACTACTTCTTTGGCTGCTGACCGTTACAACACTGGTCTTCACCATAGTGCCGCCGGCTTTGGGGCTGGGCTATCTTGTCAGGATCATGTTTTTTCATATTCCTATGGCCTGGGTCGCAGTTTTGGGGTTTCTGCTTTCCGCCTGGTGGGCTATCCGCTATTTGCGGACAAAACAGATGCGGTATCATCTGCTAAGCTCCTCGGCGGCGCGGCTGGGCTTGATTTTTTGCCTGCTGGCTACAGGAAGCGGCGCTATTTTTGCCAAACTGACTTGGGGCGCCTACTGGAACTGGGATCCCCGGCAGACTACCATATTTATCCTGCTGCTTATTTACGGCGCCTATATATCCCTGGAAGCCTCGGTCGAGGATCCTGCGCGCCGGGCCAATGCCGCCGCGGTATACACCCTGTTCTCCTTTATCACCGTACCATTTCTGGTTTTTATCATCCCCAGGTTTTTCGAATCCTTGCACCCGGAGCCCCTGATCAACAATGCCGGCAAAATCCAGATGGATTCGATAATGATAGGAGTACTACTAGCTGCCCTGGCAGGCATTACAGGCCTATTCCTCTGGCTGCTGCAATACTGGATGAAGCGAAGAACAACAAAGGTAAGGGAGTAGGGAGTGAGTATTCATGAGACGAAGGCATCTTATCGGTATCATCATAGTTGTGCTGGCTATCTCTTTCTGCGGCATGGCTCTTCGTGATTCCCTTAGTCCCTATGTCAGCTTCGCTGAAGCCAGGGAATCCACAAAGATAGTGCAGGTCAAAGGAGATTTTGTGGACAAAAAGGTATCTCTTTGGGATGAGGGCCGGGGAATTTCCTTTTTTCTGGAAGATGAAGAAGGAACCAGGGTACGGGTTGTCTATGCGGGCGCAGCTCCGGATAATATCTCCCATGCCACAAGTGTGGTGGTGGCCGGGCAATATCAGGGAGCGGATTTTCTCGCGGAACGGATCCTGGTCAAATGCCCCTCCAAGTATCAAGTGGAAGGTGATCGGCAATGATTGGTTTTGTTGCGGTATTCCTGGCCCTGGCCTTTACCGCCGTACCGGTAGCCGCCCGGTCTATTGGCCGCTTTTCACGGCAGGAAACAGCCAGAGGCAAAAAAAGCGAAGCCTGCTATTATATTGCCGCGGCATTGATTGCTGCAGCCGTACTTTACCTGGGCTATATTATTCTCACTGATCAATTTCAATACCGCTATGTCTACTCCTACTCGGCTAAAAACCTCACCTTGCTTTATAAAACCGCCGCCTTTTGGGCGGGCCAGGAAGGATCCTTTCTCCTTTGGGTTTTTCTCCACAGCATTTTGGGCTTGCTATTAAAGAGGAAAAAGAATATCCCGCCGGATACTTTAGCTGTCCACGGCCTGATCCAAATCGCTTTACTGCTGATCGTGCTGATAAAAAGCCCTTTTATGATGTTTGCTCAGGTGATGACGGATGGTGTGGGCCTAAACCCCTTATTACAAAACCCTTGGATGATTTCCCACCCGCCCCTGCTCTTTTTGGGTTACGCAGGCCTTGCTGTGCCTCTGGCGCTGGCCATGGGCTCGCTTTTGGACCGGGACTATGAATCCTGGCTCAAACAGGCTCTACCCTGGTCCCTTGCAGCCTGGGCAGCCCTTGGCATCGGAATCTTTATCGGCGGTTTCTGGGCCTATGAGGTGCTGGGCTGGGGCGGATACTGGGCCTGGGATCCGGTGGAAAATTCCTCGCTGATCCCCTGGCTGGCCGCGGGCGCCTTGGTCCATTTTCTCTTGACGGGAATCCGGCGCAAGATGGCTCTAAAACCTGCTTATTTGGCAACTATTTTTGCCTATGTCACCGTGCTTTATGGTACCTTTCTCACCCGCAGCGGCATCTTGAGCGACTTTTCCACCCACTCTTTCAGCAACCAGGGCACAGGTCAAATCCTTGCCCTTTTGGTGATGCTGGTGTTATTACTGTCCTCGCTGTTGCTGATCGCTAAATGGCAAAATATACCAAGGGAGGAAAATCCGACTTCCCTGCAAAACCGGGCTTCCCTAACCTTAATAGGAGCGGCTGTTCTGGCCGGGCTGGGACTTGTCGTCCTTTTGGGAACCTCGACCCCTCTGATCACATCCCTGCTGGGAAATCCTCAAAGTGTAAATGCTTCCTTCTATAATATCACTTCCCTGCCCTTTGCGGCCATAATCTTTCTCCTACTGAGCCTGGCATCGCTTTTTCCCTGGAAAGGACAGTATGGCGGCAGCCTTAAAAGGATATTACCTCTTCTTCCCGCAGCTCTTGCCGTCATTGCTTTGGGTTTTATTTTTCCGGTTCGCGGCCCCTTCAACCTCTTGGTGCTGGGCCTAGCCGGTCTGGCTTTAGCAGCCCAATTTGCCGGTCCTGAAAAAAGCTTCAATTCCTTGGATGCGCCAAGTAACAATAAAACAAAAAGAGCATCTCAAACCCGAACCGCAAAGCGCCCCGTAAAGCGGCCCTCACTGATTGCCCATATCGGTCTTTGCTGCCTGGTGACCGGCGTCATTATCTCTTCGGCAGCCGATAGAAAAGAAACAGCCGTACTTACCCTGGGAGAAGAGCAGTTCATGCTGGGCAGATCTATTGTCTACCTGGGAGAGGAGCATCTGATTGAAGGCAAGGAACACCGCTACAGCTTTATAGTGGACGGCGCTTCGATGTTGGCCCCCGTCAGGATGGAGCAGGATTTCACCGTTTATGAACCGGCTATAAAAAGAGGTCTCTTCAAAGACATTTATCTTGCACCCTCCCTGACCCAGGATCATGGAGAGGAAACCTATACACTGCTGTCGGAGAAGAGTAAGCTTATTGGGACAGACGGCTTGGAGCTTAGATTGACAGATGTCGGCATGACAGAGGCAATGCCAGGCAGTGTATATGCCACCCTGCAGGCAATACTGAACGGAGAATACCAAGAAGTCAGAGTACTTTTGGTATATATGGGAGAGGGAAAATACGAACCGACCGCACAAACAGTTTTTGACCGGTACGAACTGAGCCTTGTTGCCGCCGAACCAGGGGAAGTCCTGTTGACGGTATGTGATCAAAAAACGGCTGCCGGCCTGATCCTGGTAGAGCTCTCGGAAAAACCTCTGATCAACCTGGTCTGGCTCGGCGCCCTTATGATCAGCATAGGAACGGCTTGGGCTGCAGGAAAACGGAGGACTTCCTTTCCCAAAGCGCTCTTTGAGCGCAAAGCTGAATTATGAATGCCAAATGGTTGAAGGTTTTCACTCCGCGAAAACAACCATAATTCAGAATTCGGCTTTCAGAATTTGTGGGCAAAACCCACGTCAAAGGAGGTGATACCGTGAAAAAAAATCCAACCTTTCGACTGGTAGCGTTGGGGTTCGTAGCAGCTGTGATCATCATGGTACTGGGTGCAAATATTTATGCATATACGAATAATCCGGAATTCTGCGGTGGTTGTCATGCCATGACGGAACACTACAAGACCTGGCAGTCGGCAACACATAAGTCCGTGGCTTGCGCCGAGTGTCATCTGCCGCACGACAATCCGGCCAGCTATTTGGGCGCGAAAATTTATACCGGAGTTGTGGACAGCAATGCCCAGGTCGTTAGGAATTATCCGCTGGCAGAAGATATTAAGCTGACTGAGAAAGGCAGGGATTATCTTCAGAATAACTGTCTGCGATGCCATGATGCGGCCGTGGCAAATATCATGAATGACGATACCGATTGCTTATCATGCCACCGTAGCCTGGTACATGAAATCTAAGTAAAGGGGGTGAAAAAACAAAATGAGCAAGACCCAAAAAATACTGTCTGTTGTTGTTATCGTCTGTGTTTTATTCCTTGGTTTTGTAGTAGGCAGAATTGGCGGCGCCAATACCAATGCCACCATTACTGCCAAAGGCGCCACGCCTATCCCCCAGGGTCAAATCTATGATTCCGCAGCCTGGGGAAAGATCTATCCCCTCCAATATGCCAGCGAAATGAAATCGCAGCAAGTCGGGGATAAGCCGGGGCGCTTTGGCGGAAACCGGGCTCAGGATCATTTCGAGATGCAGCCGGAGATATTGGTCAACTTCAAGGGCAATGCCTTTTCCCTTGATTACAAGGATGACCGGGGCCATTTCTATGCGATAAAGGATTTAAAGGAAACCAAGCGTGTCAATGAAAAAACCAAAACCGCTTGTATCACCTGCAAGACGCCCCTGATAGAAGCCGCATTCGAGGAATATGGCTGGGATTATGCCTCGATCCCTTTTGCCGATTATATCGGCAATATCAAGGATGACCAGTTTATCACTTGCGCGAACTGCCATGACCCGCTCACCAATGATCTGAGAGTTATCAACCCGGCTTTCATAGAGGCTCAGGAAAGGAGAGGCATTGATCTGTCCCGGGCGACCCGGGAAGAAATGCGCTCCTATGTCTGCGCCCAGTGCCACTCGGAATACTATTTCGAACCTGATACTTTTAAGATCATCTTCCCCTGGGATAACGGTCTCAATGCCGAGCAGGTCTACGATTACTACTCAACCATCCCCCATGGGTTTCAGCAGGACTTTATTCATGCCGATTCTGAGGCTAAAATGCTAAAAATCCAGCATCCTGAATTTGAAACCTTCAGTTCGGGCATACATGCCAAAGCGGGAGTTTCCTGCGCCGACTGCCATATGGCCTACAACTTGGAAAAAGGGGAAAAATACTCCAACCATTGGGTCACCAGCCCCCTGAGAAGCGTTGAATCATCCTGCGGTAAATGCCATAATCAAAGCACGGAATGGCTGATCGATTCGGTCACGACCATTCAGGAAGATTTCTTCCAGGTACAGCGCGCAGCAGGTTCGGCAGTTGCCGAAGCCCATGGCGCGATTGCCAAAGCAATGGAAGTTGCGGGCGTAAATGAGTCCTCCCTGGAAAATGCCCGGGAGTTGGTGCGGAAAGCCCAATTCTTCTGGGATTACATTGCCGCCGAAAACAGCATGGGCTTCCACTCTCCCTCCCAGATGTTCAAGACCGCCGCCATGGCGATTGATTATGCCAGGCAGTCGATCGAAGCCGCAAAGCTTGCAGCCGGCCGGAACCTGTAGTTGATTTTTAAAGAATGTTCTTAAGCTGCATTAGAAAAAGGCGCTGATTGCACGAGATAACAAAGCTTGCAATCGGCGCCTTTTTTGCTGAAATAAAATAGCGGGTAACAAGTAATAAGTACAAAGTTGCAACCATAGAGATGTATTTCATATGTTGAGCTTGTTGTACAACAAATAGTGCCAAAATAGCCTTGATAAACAGGGCATTTAGTTTTTTTAGGCTCAAAAGCCGAGATTTCAACCCTTCTTTTACCATATTTAACTGGTACTGCTTTTTGGAAACTTTTTATGAGCCGAAATGGTAAATATTACTAATATCGCTGCGATTATTCCCGTAACCAATTCGACCAGCAATATATTGGGAACCACCCCGCATTGATACATCGCCGGCATAACATCAACGGCAGCATGGATGCAAATTGCCAGCGGAAACAGCCAGACTTTGCCCTTGGTATTGATGCTATGCCAGACAATGATAGACAGAGAAATCTGCATAGCCATAGCAAATATACGCTCAATACCGCCCATTAAAAACATCCAGGGCTCAGTAGTAGTTAATTGCTCTATGCCTGCAACGACCTGTGGTGTATCGCCCAGCAGGTTGGTCGTCCCGGTATTAATCATAATACTTGTGACAATATTACTGATCATTAACAATGTCACCAGCAACAATACTTCAATGCCGCCATGGCCAATCCCGTAAGAAAGTGCTGTGGAAACCCCGGTGAATTTTCGTTTCAGCAGCTTAAAAGCAACAAAGCGTCCGGTCTCTTCAAAAATACCTGCCGCAAAGGCCCCGTATAAGACATACTGCAAGGGGTATTTCAACAGTTCAATACTTCCATCAGGCGCTTTTTTCAACACCAGGGAATGCAGCAACTGTTCCAGGACCATAGCGAAAACAATAAAAACCGCCGCCCCTACCAAAGCAGGGATGATCTTTAATCCATACCTCTTCCTCAGCAATAAATATAAACGAAACACCAGAGCCAGGCTAAGCAATAAAGAAAAAACCATAAAAACAATCGACCATGCCGAAACCATGTTATCCCTCCTCTTCTTATTTTAGCAACCAATCCAAGGCGTTGATTTGCCGGATGCCGTTATGTGAGGTTTCCGGGTCGTCGTCAAGGGTCAGCAAGTATTTGGGGTTATGATCCGCGATACTATCAAGTGACCTCAGTTCACGGGCAAGCGTATCTTCCCCGCGTACAGTCAGCGCCACCTGATAATAGGAAAGGCCGTCTTCATTGGTGACCACAAAATCAACCTCATTATTTCCGACCTTCCCGATGCGTACATCATAACTCCTGCGAAGCAGTTCAAGATAAACGACATTCTCCAGCGCCCGTCCCAGATCCGCCTTCTGCGAACCCAAGAGATAATAGCGGAGGCCAATATCTGCGATATAGTACTTTTCCCCTGTCTTGAGGTTTTGTTTGCCTTTTACATCATACCTGCCGGCTTTATAAAGGATGAAGCTGCCGCAAAGAGCTTCCAGATAGCTATCCACAGTATGGGCAGATATCTTCCTGCCGCAAAAGGTCAGGGCATCCGCTATAGCTTTTGTGCTGCTCAAGTTGCCGATATTATCAAACATAAACCGGATCACACTTTCCAGCGCGGAAACATCAGCAATTTTCTTTCTTTGGACCACGTCTTTGAATACCACGGAATTATAAATACCGTCCAAATACATTCTGATATCTTTCGCTTTAGTCAATTCCAAGGCGTAGGGGAAAGAACTGTTTGTCAGGTAGGAATTATATTTCCTGGACAATTCTGTCTTATCACCTAATGCCGATATATACTCTGAAAAAGATAAAGGCAGCATCTTTATCTCTACATATCTTCCGGAAAGCAAGGTAGCTAATTCACCGGACAAAAGATAAGCATTCGAGCCGGTGATATAAACGTCGCAATTCTTTTTGATGAAAAGGCTGTCTACTACCCGCTGCCATTCCCCGACATGTTGGATCTCATCCAGAATGATGTAATTCATTCTATCCGGGAGCAGCCCCTTTTTAATATGGGCATATAAGACCTTGCGATCCATCAAGGGTTCATTGTCGGCTTCTTCGAAATTGATCATGGTTATTTGCTGCTCGGCGACACCGTTTTTCAGCAGTTCTTCTTTGAATAATTCAAGCAGCGTGGATTTGCCGCATCTTCGGATACCCATAACTACTTTAATAAGCTGTTTGTCCCGCAAGCTGATCAACTGATCTAAATACCCGGCTCTTTTTATCATAGTCATCCCTCCGCTTGAATTATAATGCAAAAAAATCGCAAAGTCAAGCTGTTTTTGCATCCCATTGCCAAAATAAACGTTATCATAGTTGCCGCCGCACACGGCTGCACAAAATCCACATGAAAACCAATTATATTCCCCGCCTTCGGCTGGGAATATAATTTTCACACTTTTGCTAATACTTTTTGAGCCATCGGGGAATGTTTATTATTATGAAATCTCTCTGGTGTGACAGCATAGAAACAGCTGATTTTGAGCCTCTTCAAGGCGATGCCAAAACCGATGTCCTGATTATTGGCGGCGGTATGGCCGGGGTTTTATGCGCTTATTTTCTGCAAAAGGCCGGGGTTGATTATATGTTAGTGGAAGGCAAAAAAACCGGCGGCGGCATCACTCAAAACACCACCGCCAAAATAACCTCCCAGCACGGCTTGCTCTATCATAAACTGCTCAAAGGCGCAGGCCCGGAAAAAAGCAAAATGTATCTGGAGGCTAATCAGCAGGCACTGAAGGAATATACCCGGATCTGTAGTGGAATCGACTGCGATTTTGAGGAAAAGGATGCCTATGTTTATTCAGCAGATAATCGAAAAATGATTGAAGATGAGCTGTCCGCCCTGGATAAAATCGGCTTTAAGGGGGAATTTGCAGATATGACCCTTTTGCCGTTCAAAACCGCAGGTGCAGTAAAATTTCCCGGTCAAGCCCAGTTTCACCCTCTGAAATTCCTGACGGCTATGGCCAAAGAGTTGAATATCTTTGAGCATACTTTTGTCAAGGAACTGGCTCCTCATACCGCCTTCACCGAATATGGCAAAATCACAGCCAAGCAGATCATCGTGGCTAGCCATTTTCCTTTTCTCAATAAGCATGGCGGCTACTTTTTGAAGATGTATCAGCACCGCTCATATGCCATCGCCTTGGAAAAGGCGGCGGATGTGGAAGGTATGTATTTAGAGGAAAAAGTAAACGGACTGTCTTTCCGCAATTATCGCGATTATTTGATCATTGGCGGCGGCGATCATAAGACCGGGAAAAGGGGCGGCAATTGGCAGGTATTGAGGAGTTTTGCCGCTGCTAATTATCCGCTGGCATCTGAAAGATATGCCTGGGCTACTCAAGATTGTATGACCCTGGACAGTGTGCCCTATATTGGCCCCTATGGAAAATCAACGGAAGGATTATATGTCTCCGGCGGATTCAATAAATGGGGCATGACTTCCTCCATGGTAGCGGCACAACTGCTAAGCGACATGATTACCGGTCAGGAGAACCCCTATGCTCCGGTTTTTTCGCCGCAAAGAAGCATGGTCAAGTTTCAATTAGCTGTGAACGGTTTGGCTGCGGTAGGTAACCTGCTGACCCCCTCCCTAAAACGCTGCCCTCATCTGGGCTGCGCTCTGAAATGGAATCAAGCAGAGGGCAGCTGGGATTGCCCTTGTCACGGTTCGCGCTTCAGCAAAGAGGGCCTCCTGATTGACAACCCGGCTACAGGAGGCTTAAAACATTGAGGAAAAGAATACCGGCTGGCTACCTATTTGGGCGCCAAAACCCTCTTTTGTGATGATAAACGGATCAGCCTGCAACAAGGAAGGCTTCGTTTGGAAATAGAAATTGAGTCCGGCGCCGCTCATAAGCTGCTAGCTCCCCAAAAAGGGAAGATGCAAAGAGAGATCAGGGAACGTATTACCTGCGGCGCTCGTTTTTATTTATGGAAAGACGGAAAAGCGCTGTTTAGTCAATCCAGCAAAAAAGCAAGTTTTGAATATGTCCAATAAAAGGGTGAATTAAAAGTCAAGGCATCTGCGATAGCTTTCGGGTTGCTCAAATTGCCGATATTTTGCCATCGGTTGAGATGGTTACAACTTGCCAGGGAATCATTTTACCGCAATTTTGGAGTGCAGTCTTTACCGCACTTTCGATACCGCCGCAGCAAGGAACCTCCATACGGACAACCGTTACGGACTTTAGCTTATTTTGTTGCAAAATAGCGGTCAGCTTCCCGGAATAATCGCCCTCATCAAGTTTCGGACAACCGATAACAGTTATTCTATTCTTCATATACTCGGCGTGAAAGTTGCCATAGGCATAGGCGGCGCAGTCGGCCGCAACAAGCAAAAGAGCATTATCGAAGTAGGGAGCGTTGGCAGGTACCAGCTTTAGTTGCACCGGCCATTGTTTCAGGTGTGTTTGGGCTGATACTGTCTGTATTTGCGCCGGTTTGCAGTAGCTTTCCCGTTCGATAGTCTTTGAATGAGTACCGGGACAGCCACAGGCTAACATGTCCGGTTGCCCATTTTCCATCCCGGCTTTGACGGCGGCATCAGCAAACTCCCCGGCTTCCCGTTCTTCAAAGCTGATTGCTTGGCAGGGGCATACCGGCAGGCAGTTTCCAAGGCCGTCACAGTAATCATCCCGCAGCAGTTTCGCCTTTCCCTCAACGAGACCGATTGCGCCTTCCTGACAAGCCGCTACGCACAGCCCGCAGCCGTCACATTTAGCTTGGTCAATTTTAATTATCTCTCTAATCATCAAATCCACCTTTCCTCAAAAAACAATTCCTCATAGGCAATGCCTCCCTCTTTTTCTTGTTTTATCAAACGTAATAATATCACTCCTATTGATTATGTAAATTCCCATTGGGCAAAATTGATTAGGATTTTCTCCAAACACCCATATTGCACCATGATAAAGCAAATCTGTAAAGCCTGAAAAAATGTGTGCCATTAGCCAATAATGTAAACAACGTACAATTATATAGGGTAAAGACCCAACCCATCACTCTATTTTAAGTATGACCTAATTTCCTTTGATTCAAACAAGTATTTATATTAAGTAGAATAATGTCAAAATGAACTATAGTACATATTAATTCGCATTATATGATTTATAATAAGTGAAGATTGCCTGTAACTATACCGAAATGGGATTGCTTTGCAAACTTGCGGATACATATAGGTGAGTTCCTGGTGAGTTCCATCTATTTCGAAAAATGTAAATATTTGATAATTTCTCTATTGTATGTTACACTAATTAGCATACACAAAGGCGCACATTAATAAAATTGAGTAGTCCTGCAGCTGTTGTACAAAAAGGCGAAGACTGCAACGGCTATAATTATTAACAACAACATATTACCGCAACACTGTCTACATACTCCTTTTTCGGTTTAACACGAATATCTCAACATTGATATTTGATTTGACGTTTTACAAAATTAAACATTGTGCGCCTTTTTGTATCTTTAATATTAACCCTGCTTTATTGATTTAAAAGGAATGATAACCATGCTTATAGACTATAAAAATATAATGCATAAGTTTATGTGCCTTGCATTTTTGGTTGTTTTGGCATTGTTTTTATTGACATCCGGTTGTACTCAAGAAGACAAAAGTAATGCTATTGACACTAAAAATATCGTAGAAACACTAGTAAGCCCTGAAAATAAGGGCCGTGCGGTAGGCTCGAAGGGAAATGAAAACGCCGGGGAGTATATAGCCGGCGTATATGAAAAATTGGGCCTAAAGCCCCTTTTAAGGAATACATATGCATGGCCGTATATTCAAAATCTATGTGATATTGATCTTGCTGATCCAAAAGTGGTTCTATATTTTAATGACGGCACAGTTCGCGAATTGAAATTGGGTGCCGAGATAAATATTATTTTCGGCAAGGGAGCTACTGATATCAAGCTGAGTCTCACTGTGGATTTAAATGCTGGCAATATTAATGATAAAATATTTTTATTTAAAGATAGCTTGGGAACACCAGCATATCATAAAGATAATGAAATACTGAAGACTTCCGGTTGTAAATACAGTTTTGTCCCAATTGAACAATTACGCTTTAACCCCGCAGCTAATACTCAGGATACGAAACTGATAACCTGCCAGATAAAAAGGAATATATATGACACGATTAATTGGGATAACGTTATTGAGGCTTCAATTAAAATAAATGACGCTGTTTTTTCAAAGACTGTGAATAATATAGTCGGGTATATTCCCGGAAAAGATTCCTCCAAGGCGGTAATCATCAGCGCCCATTTTGACGCAGGGGGATCATTGGGCGATGTTTATTCGACGGGAGCAGTGGATAATGCATCAGGCGTGGCTGCTATGCTAAGAGCAGCCGCAAAGCTGGCCGAGGGTGATATGCCCCAAAAAGATATAATTTTCTGCTCATTTAATGGAGAGGAAACCTTTCTTTGGGGGGGTTCGGGAAGTGAAGCGTTTTGTAATGAAATAACAAGGCATTACGAAGAATTGGTAAATATAAATATAGATTGTGTCGGGTCAAAAGGCAGCTCTTCATATAATATTGTTTGTGAAAATAAAAACATATCCAGATTGTTATTTGATGAATTCACCAAAATACTTAAGGATAAAAGAATAGCATATGAAATGTCAGATTACACGGCAGGCGACCATGTTATATTTGGGAGGAATGGCATCCCCAACATTTGCCTGTTACAAGATGATTTGATTGATATAACCCACACCGTGGATGATATACCGGACGTTCTTAATTATGGGTTGATAGATCAGTTTGGAGATTCCGTTGCGGAATTTATCATATCCTCCGGGGAGATGTCTTTTAGGGCATCTCACAATGATCACGATAATCATGATGACTACAACGACCAAGGTGATGTACTATGGTCTGAAATTGAAGCCATGGTGAAAACTGTCCGTGAGGAGCAAAAATTGGCTTATGACGAGGTATATAGCTTTAAGGTTGGGAGTTACTATGTAAGCGTTGCTAATAATGAACCTATAAGCTATAATGATTTTAAGGAATATTTCCCCGGTTTTTTTATTCAAGATATTGTGACAGGGCCGGAAATGTTTCCTTATCATATAGAAACCGTCAGCGTGTATACCCCGGAAAAAAATATGACTGGATATAGTTATACTGAATCTCCTATTATTCCTTTGAATGAAAAATACAAAATAGATTTTAATATTACTTATGGAATAAAATTGGTTTACAAAGATAGCGATTCCGATATGCGTGTATTAATAGAAGTTTATAGAAATTATCAATTCGATACCAGTGATGATCACTACATAAATATTGACAACCAGAACATAGAGAATGCTGATAGGTATTATCTTCATAAATGGAATCCACATAGCTATGAGGATTCTTATACGCAATTAATATACTACGATAAGGGTTTGTATATAGAGATATCACAATACGATCCCATCAATTACGATGCTGAATATCAATTCTATCCTTCCAAGAATTTTTCGAAAGATGATATGGACAACTGGATTGGCTTACTGGATATATCGGGCAATGATGATTATTACAGAGATATGTTTGACAACCTTTTAAAATGGAATAATGCAGCGGCTTCAGCCACGGTCATTCGCTTCGATTAATTCTTTCAACGAAACATCCGGGTGGCGCCAGCGTTTGTTGCTCTTTTCATTTTTTAAATGCAAGGCGTTCTTTGGGCAAAGATGCAGGCAGGCGGAGCAGCCTTCGCATTGGTCCCGGAAATCAACTTTGCCGGCGGCTGTTATGTTTTTTGCAGGGCAGACCTGAGCGCAGATGCCGCATTTGTTGCACTGCTCATTTATTATGTATTTCTGCGCAGCCTTTTTGCTTGGAGGCATTATGGGGTTCAATACAGCTGTCAGCGCACGAGCGCCGAGCGAAGCCTTCGCCTCCATATGTCTGCGTTTTCTGATATCTTCAACGATTTGTGCTGTTTTCTCCCCGACATTTTTCTTTGGCAGCTTTTCCATCTCATTGCCCGTCTCGAACATTGGCAGATAGTTATCCAGCATAAGCAAATCATTGACGTAATCAAAGCTATGCCCAAGTTTACCTGCCTGTTTCTGAAAGTTTAGCATTGCGGCGCCGGACAAATTGCCGTATGTGCCGATCGCAAAGGTATAACCTGCTTCAAATTTTGCCTTGCTTAAAAACCGGTGCACCATTTTGGGTATTCCAAGCCCATAGATCGGGAATACGATGCCGATAATATCGTCCTTATAGTGCAGATCGCCGGAGTCAACTACCTGTGGAATTGAAATCAAAGCGCCTCCGATGCTTTTAGCAGTCGCCAGCGAATTACCGGTGGCTGTGAAATAAAAGATGTGCATACTTCCATTTACTCCTTTAATACCTTTGGCACAAGAATTGTCAATTAAAAATAAGAAGATTTTCTACTCCCTGACCCCTACTCCCTACCCCAGATAAACTGGAAATGTATTTATAAAATTAGACACGGATTTACACGGATCAAAACGGATTAGTACGGATTTTTTTATTATAAAAAGCATTGAATTATTTTTTGTTTTTCCTCAAGCAACAGCACCTATGTTCATCATATCCTCAGTCAACAGCGAGTTCCGTTAAAATCCTTAAAATCCGTGTCTAATTATCTCATGCATCATTTTAAGTCTACATCCTTGCAGGTAAAACCAAAGATAAAGTGTATTTTGTAACTTTTTTTGTTCGAATTTGAGAGCTTAGTTCCTACTCCCTACCCTCTACTCCCTTTCGATCAAAGACCGCTTTAGACTCTGATAGGCAGTTGTAAAATAAGGAGTTAATTGTGATTCCCTATTTCTTTCTCCCAAAGGTTTTTGTGAAAAGACCAAGTAAGGAACACCTTGGATCCGTTTTGCCATGGCTATGCCGCTATATAGTTTCCACCAATACTCCAAATCGCTAATAAAATCTTCCGCTTTGGGAAAAATCTCAGCTACCAATTTAGGGCGGCAACCCAGCATTTCCTCTAGCCGCTCTTCCTGATACCAGCGCAAAAGATCTTCCGGGGCAGCATCTGATTCTGCCCAGGCTGCAAAAAGGCGATCATGATAGGGATAAACAAAAGGATCCCCCCGGCCCAGTTCAATGGCTTGCAGCTCCGATAATTCCGCCGAAGGCCGCAGTTTTATTATCTCTTTTAATACTGCGGTGTTTAGGGATGAATTATCAGATAAATATTCAGACAGTTGATATACCTGATATTTCCACAAATCAGCCATGATCGCCAGGGCGCCGGCTAAATCTCCGTAAAAAGTACCATATCCGCTGATCAGCTCCGTTTTATTGGCATTGCAAGTAAAAAAGGCCTGCCAGGAAGCGGCAACACCAGCCAAAACCCGGGCGGAGCGGTCCCTGGCTTGGATATTCTCCTCAATATGAGCATCCAGAGTTAAATACCACTGACCGTCAGATCCGTTTATTGGAGTGTCGGTCAACTGTCTGACAGTGCCCAGCAGGGATTCTTCAATGGGCATTATTGCATAATTGCAACCCAGGTCTGCAGCCAGACGGGCTGCCAGGTCTTTGGTGACAGTGCTGTTATAACGGCTGGGCATATTAATTAAAAGCACATTATCTTTACCCAAAGCCTCGGCATAAAGGCAGGCGGCCAGGGCTGAGTCAATACCTCCGGAAAGGCCGATAACTGCTTTATTCAAACCGATCAGCTTGGCAAAGCTGCGAATAGCAAAAACCGATGCCTGATGGAGCAGGGCCATATCCCGGGGCCAAGCCACCTTGGATTCCCGCACAATATGCAGGCCGGGAGTAAAAAACGGACTGCAAAAATCCATCCGGGGGCTGCTATAGACTGCTTCTCCCGGAAAGATATAGATATTCCTGCCGGTATTTTGCAGGCCAAAAGCATTAAGGCGCAGGCAAGGAATATCCTGAGGCAAGGCCGGCAATTCCTGACCCAGGCGAATGGGCCAATGACCCAGGTTGAGCAATAGATCCGGTTTCTCGTTCATTGCCGGCAGTTCCTGCCAATCCCCCAGGATGCAGGCAATTTTATATTCCCTGCCTTTGATCTGAACCCGGTTAAGAGCATGGCGAAGTCCGGGGTCAAAAGCTTCATAAGCTCCGGGAATAGGGCTTTTTCCCAAAGGAGCCAGTAAAGGCTGCAAATTGCCATTATTGGCAGCAAAGCAGCAAATCAAATCGGGACCATCTCCTTGGGCCAGACCGGCAAAAATCACGGTCAAATCCCCGGCCAGGGCAGCGATTTGCCTCTGTGCAGCCTGATAATCAGCTATAAAAGCTCTTTGCCGCCAAACATCGCCCAACAAAAGCCCGCCTAAGGCCAACTCCGGCAATACCAGCAAATCTATGCTTTCTTCTTTGGCTTCTTTAATCAAATTGGCAATATTTTCCAAATTAGCTTGAAGATTTCCTGTAACTATTTCCAATTGACCCACGGCTATTTGCATATAGTTAAGCTCCTTTGAAGGTTTCGCTTTTCCTATAATTCCCATTTTACCCCCAGAATATTAAATTTAAATAGCAAAGACCTCGGCCCTCCTTTCAAGGGGGGCCGGGGGGGTGCCGGCGGGGGGTGGTAACTTTGACCCTAAACCCCACTTAGCAAGCAGTAAAGCTGGCTGGAGGTTGTAAGTTACCACCCCCCCGGCCCCTTCGGAGCCCTACCCCCCCTTGAAAGGGGGGGCAAGGTGCTAAAAGCTCACTTTGCCTAAAACTCGCTGTATCCTATCCATTGCTTCAGCCATTCTACTCTCCCCTACTGTCAATGCGGCCCTAAAAAAGCCCTCGCCCTCTCCGCCATAGCCATTGCCGGGGGTAATGACGACCCCGGCTTCGTCTAAAATAAATTCGGCGAAGGAAGCCGATGTGAAACCTGCCGGGACAGGCGCCCAGAGATAAAAAGTGGCTTTGGGGGCTTTGAGTTGCCAGCCCATAGCATTAAAGCCATCCACCAAAATATCCCGCCGCCCGGCATAAATCTGCTTCATAGCCTCCACCGCAGGGCTGGGATCAAGCAAGCCGGCTATCCCGGCATATTGCAAGGCTTGAAAAATTCCGGAATCTACATTGGATTTATAACGGGCCAAGGTGGCAATAGCTTCGGGACAGCCCACAGCAAAACCCACCCGCCAGCCTGTCATATTAAAATGCTTGGAACAGGAACTAAACTCAATAGCTGTATCCTTGGCGCCGGGAACCTGCATAAAGCTGGGCGCTACATAACCGTCATAGGTCATCTCCGAATAAGCCCCGTCATGGCAAATCAACAAATCATGCTTTTTGGCAAAGGCCACAGCCTCTTCGAAAAAGGCCAGATTGCAGATGGCTCCGGTAGGATTGTTGGGATAATTGAGCCAGAGAATTTTAGCTTTGGCCAAAACCTGAGCCGGGATTGCCGCCAGATCCGGAAGAAAATTATTTTGCGGGGTCAAAGGCAGATAATAAGGCTGCCCCCCGGCAAGCATAGTGGCGATATCATAAACAGGATAAGCCGGACTGGGTACCAAATTATAATCCCCGGGATCTACATAGCAATAGTTGATATTGGCGATGCCTTCTTTGGAGCCGATCAGGGCGCAAACCTCCGCCTGAGGATCCAGCTCCACTCCAAAGCGCTTTTGATAAAAATCAGCTACTGCCTGACGATAGGCTAGCATACCTCGGGCAGAGGGATAGCGGTGATTCTCTCCGATATGGAGCTGGCTTTTTGCAGCCTCAATAATATAATCCGGAGTAGGAAGATCCGGATCACCGATCCCCAAACTAATAACATCCACCCCCTTCTCCCGGGCATTAGTAATTTTTTCCTCAATACGGGCAAAAAGATAAGGCGGGATTGTGGCTATTCTAGTTGCAGGTCGCTTCATAGTTATTTCCTTCTTTCTTTTGATTACGCATTACGAATTACGCATTACGAATTTCTTTTAGAAATCTAGATACTCTCCCCGATATACTTCAACAGCCGGCCCAAGCATCTGCACAGAACTGCCCTCATGCCATTCTATGAAAAGAGAACCGCATGCTAACTGCACTTCCACTTCGTTTTTGGTATAACCGTTGAGGATAGCCGCTACCGCAGCGGCGCATGCTCCGGTGCCGCAAGCTAAAGTTTCACCGCAGCCCCTCTCCCAAACCCGCATTTTTATTTTGCTTTCGTTGACCAGCTCAATAAATTCCACATTGGTTTTGGCCGGAAAAAAGTGATGCTGCTCAATTTGGGAACCTATTTTTGCTACCGGATAATTGATCAGATCATCCACAAAAATTACGCAATGAGGATTACCCATGGAAAGGGCTGTGACAAAAAAGGTTTTTTCTCCCAGGCTCAAAGGAGCCGCCACAATGCGGGAACCGGAAAAAAGGGCAGGGATTTCGCCAGGAAGTAAACGGGGCAGTCCCATATCCACCCGCACCAAACGGGCCGGCCCGCTGATGATTTCCGGACGGATCAGCCCGGCTGGGGTTTCAAAAGTAAAGCTTTCCTCGCAGGTAATACCCTCTTGACGGGCGAAAAAAGCAGCGCAGCGCATCCCATTGCCGCACATTTCCGCCTGAGAACCATCAGCATTATAATAGACAAAACGGGCTACTACATCCTCACGCTCGGACGGCAAAAGAGCGATCAAGCCGTCTGCACCGATCCCCAGCCGGCGATGGCAGAGCTTTTTGCTAAAATCTGCCAAATCACGGGGTAATTTTTCCTTAAAACCGTTTATAAAAACAAAATCATTACCCAGGCCATGCATTTTAGAAAAACGCATACTGTCACCTCATTCAAATCTTTTCCTATATAATAGCACAGATAAGCAAAAATAGGCAAGAAAAAAGTTAAAAGACAGCCTAAAAAATTACAAAAGTCCTTGAATATTAGACGCAAAGCGTATATAATATAAAGAAATCCAGCAAAATTCTGCTTATTTACTGAACTAAGGCGGTCTTCGACCGCAAGTATTCAGGATTCAGTATTCAGAAATCAGAATGTGGGTAACTTTTCGCTTCGCGAAAAGGGTTGAACAAAATTCTTGTTTTTTATTTACGTCGTTGCATCGTAAGCTACTAAAAGGGGTGAAATTATGTTGCCTTGCTCTTTTCCTAAGCCCGGGCGTTTGCTGTACCCGGATATTGGTCCGGAAGGTCAAGCTTTGCCTAATACCGCCCTGAAGGAAATTCTTGTTAAAGAAAAAACTACTATTAGCCCTCCATCCAGAATGAGCACAAAAGCAAGAAAAAAGCAAGCAAGAAAAGCCGCAAAAAGAGCCAGACAAAAAGCCAAATGGGATAAAACCCAGCAAGCGATCGATATGAAAGTAGTTTTTACCAGCGATTGGATGGTAACTATCTTTTTATGTGTCCTACCTGTCATCGGTCTCATTATCACCGCTTTATATGCCTTCATCCCCCGCACAAATCCAAATAGAAAATATTTTGCCCGGGCTCTTTTAATTTGGTATTTTCTCATAATTTTAGTTATTCTTGCCATCCTGGTTGGTCTATATATGATATTTGACAAATCACTTATTGAATTGATCAAGCCGATTTTCCAGTCGATCCAAAGCCTATTAAAATAAAGAGCTTATGTAATTAACAAGTCCTGATAATCTGTTTTGCAGCTCATCAGGACTGTTAATTTAATCTTTAGGCGCTGACCATCAAAAGAGGTTTTAACTTTAATAATGCTTTGCCAAAGCAAAGCTACAAGTTCCATCCTCCATCGTCCGGCCTCCGGCCTCTGTTAGTGTACTTCCCGCCGGTGATTGTTGCCGCCGCGGAAAAGATAAGAGATAGCCCAAATACCGGCTATACCTACCAGGGCATAAATTACCCGGCTGAAGGTGGCCAATTGCCCGCCAAATATGGCTGCCACCAGATCATATCTAAATAAACCGATCAGACCCCAGTTCAAAGCGCCTAAAACAACCAATATCATAATGATTTTATCCCATGTGCCAAACCTTGCCATTGTTCGTGCACCTCCTTTCTTCGCTATTATCTCTATTATTCATCATCACTATTCTCCAGCGCAAAGGCGGAAAGCCAATATGCAAATTTTGATCATATATTATATTTGTCTAAATGTCCTGCTCTGGATAGCCTTTGCCTTGGATAAGCGCAAAGCTTCCAAGGGCAGGTGGCGTATTTCAGAAAAATGGCTTCTGCTTTGCGGAGTTTTAGGCGGCGCTCTTGGCGGCTTGGCTGGCATTTATCTTTTCCGCCACAAAACCCGCAAATATTATTTTGCCATTACTTACATAGCAGCTATCATTATCCATTCTTATCTGCTTTTTGTATTTTTATAAAAAACTGTCAATTTTATTTAATTATATTTATTTTTTGCTCTACCGAGGTTATTTATTAATGAAAATTTTTGCTCTCAGTGATTTTCATCTTTCTTTTGCAAGCCCTGTCAAAGCCGGACAATGGGATAATGTCGAACTGACTAAACCTATGGAGGTATTTGGGCCGGGTTGGCATAATTTTTACCAACGTCTTTATGATAACTGGCTGGATACAGTCGGCCCGGAAGATGCAGTGCTGGTCGCCGGAGACATTTCCTGGGGCATGAACCTGGAAGAATGCCGCCACGATTTTGCTTTTTTGGGTCAGTTGCCGGGCGTCATCATTTTGGGCCGGGGCAATCACGACTATTGGTGGCAAGGTATAGGCAAATTAAAAAAAGCCTTACCAAGCAATATTATTCCCGTCCATCACGACTGTGCTGTAGTTGGCGGCAAAGCAGTTTGCTCGACCCGGGGCTGGTCTTTACCGGGCAGCAATGATTATAATGACAAAATTTACCAAAGAGAGCTATTGCGGCTGGAAATGGCTCTGCAAGCCGGAGAGAAAACCGGATTGCCCCTGGTGGCTATGTTGCACTTTATGCCAATAAATAACGCAGATGAAGACAGCGATTTTTGCCGCCTGCTCCGGGATCATCAGGTAGAACTCTGCATTTTCGGCCATCTTCATCTTCACGGTGATGATTGCAAAAGAGCCGTCAACGGCAATTACTGGGGAATAGAATTCATCAACACCAGCTTGGATTGCTTAGACTGCAGGCCGAAGCTTTTGTGGGAAACTGTTTAGTAAGTTCATAAACTCCTAATTCCTAACTCCTAACTCCTAACTAACAAAGGGGGTGTGATCCGGTGATTTATGGTATTGGTGTTGATATAGAGGAAATTTCCCATTTGCGCCAGGCTGCAGAGCGTACTCCTGCCCTGCTGGAGAGAGTTTTTACTCCGGATGAACTGGATTATTGTCTGAAGATGCCAAAAGAGGGCGCCTTTGCCTCACTAACAGCCCGTTTTGCCGCCAAGGAAGCCTTTTGCAAAGCCTTGGGATCAACGGCGGGTTCCTTCTCTTGGCAGGAAGTAGAAGTAATTAAATTAGACAACGGCCAACCCCAGCTGCACCTAAGCGGCCAGGCAGAAGTCTATACAAAAGAGGAAGGCATAATTAATATTCAGCTCTCTCTTTCCCACAGCAAAACCATGGCAGCTGCTTTCGTCGTACTAGAAACCCACAAAATAATTCCTAACTTTTAAGAAACGAAGGTTATAAATCTGCTTTTGTTATATTCCAAAAAGAAGCTTCCGGTTACCGTCTAATAAGCCAGGGAACCGGACCATAAAGCAATACGAAGCCTTCATAACTACCCTGCAAAAACCTATTATTTCAATAAAATTTTTACGAAGTAAAAAATACAATAACTGGGTGCATCACATTTTCTGGGGTTGACAAAGAACGCATTGCCCATTGTAGGGGCGGCCATTGGTCGTCCGCGGACGCGCAATGCGCGCCCCTACAGGCATATATCCATGATAC
>Ga0082212_10002536_pt1 | contig 26558 bp, 23 predicted proteins | sample TergutNt197P3_FD_71548 | JGI IMG/M metagenome (GOLD analysis project Ga0082212, IMG submission 71548) | Neocapritermes taracua P3 segment gut microbial communities from Petit-Saut dam, French Guiana - Nt197 P3 | ecosystem: Host-associated > Arthropoda: Insects > Digestive system > Gut ...
TTAAACGTTTTCCTGTCATGGTCATAAAGCAGATAGCCCTCCATGGTGAACGCATTTTGCTGCAGGAATCTGAGCCTGCGCCATTTTCCGTGCTTGAATTTCTCGAAATACCACCCCCTTCCATAGGACATTACTGAATCCGTACGGTTTTCCAAGACCAATGTCATCGCCTTCGTGTTTGGGGGATAGCTGTCCTGCAAAAACCGGAGGGTAATGCCTTCTGCCACTGTCCATGTATTGTTTGGGGCAATCCCGCTGTCACGGCAATTTGAAACTGTTGACGTTATGAGAAACAGCAAACTGGCGATGCTTAGTATGGCAGTTTTTCTCTTTGACACTCACTCACCTCGTATTGGTTGGGCGGGTTCATTCGCCCAATCAAATTCGTTGTTTCGCGCAGCCAATCCCCTTTTGGCGATATTGGCTGCGCTCAGCTCAGTATAGCACAGCAAGCTGCTTGCCCAGCAGCCCCTTTGCAGGCTGGCTGGCACCTATATTGCTTTGCATCAGGGCTGTTTTCTAGCCTTATTTGAAGCCGTTATAAACTGTGCCGCCCTTGACCAGCCAAGTATCCCAACTGTTAGCTGCGTGGTTTATCCCGATGATAAGGTTCGTCTGGCCGCCATCAGCCGTGCCTCCAATAGCCCCGCCTCCACTGTCGCCTAAAGATATTGGTTTGTCTGCTTTGATTAGATTGCCCATACTTATCAGAGGAATTAGTGTTGTGCATGTCGCATTTGTCGAGGTGACTTTTGCCGATTTAGTTACTAAGTAGTGCCCCCGCAATGTGATATTTGAGTTCACGACGGGTGTTTGTGTGGTAATCATGTCATTTTTCGTTCCAGTATAACTATGCCCATATTCCATCCCTATAAATGAGCTGTCATTCCAACTGCCATATGTAGTGATAAGTTTGTGATCCAGAATTATGCCAATCCTTGTCTCATTGCCGGTGTAGATTATGTCACTGCGTGAATAGCCATGCCCGCAGGCAATAACTCCAGTCATGTTTTTGCTCGCGCTATACATTTTCCCAGCTGGAGTGGAGGATGATATGTACTGGCTGTCGATTCTTTTGTAGATTTTCGATGTGCCATGTATTGTGGCGGATAGTTTTATTTCGTCCTGGGGGTCGCTTTTGACAAACGAAACCATGCCTTCGCCCAACGCCGACAGCAGCTCCTTTTTCGTCTGCCCTGCCTTGTCGTCTTCAACAATCCCGACGACAACCCTGTTGTTTTCCTCGTCTACCCAAAACTCTTTTATGTTTTCGTTATCCGGCCGCTGTCTTGTTGAGGTATCCATAGGCAGCCAGCAATTCTGTGTAGCTGTGCTCCACCTCGGATATCGCGACAGAATCCACAAGGGCTTTCCCGCTGCGGTCCAACAGCCTTGATGAGGCTTTCTCGTTGCTTGCCCGCATGCCCTCTGCCGATTTGGAGCCGCGGCGGTAGCAAATAACCAGCTGACCTCTGCTATCAAGGTACATGCCTGCATAGTCGCCGTTGGTGTATGCGCTGTAGTCTTCTACATGGAACCCGTCGATGACAAAGCCATCGGGGGCTTTTGTTTTTTGAGAGTCTATGGCTTCAGCCAAAACCCGGTCCCCATAAGTGAAGGCAATGGCTTCTAATACCTGTTCCTGGGTCAGGTATTTTTCCGCCTGGGATTGGGATAAACTATCTGGACTAAGGCTGTCTTTGGCGGTTGCCGTTTGTGTGGCTATCCCTGAAATCGCCATGGATACACACAGCAAGATTGCGACAAGCTTGATTTTTTTCATTGAAATGTCTCCTTTTTAATCATACGCCGCACCATCCTTGATCGGGCTTTTTCCCGGTGCGGGCTGCTAGCCAATTTGATGCTTTTTTTTTGCGCTGGGAATACTGCTCAGGCAGCCAGAAAAAGTTTATGGAAAATGCTTCTTTTCATGGGATTTCCCTTTCGCTTTATACAGTTTTGCAGGACATCCCCAAGCATCCTGTGTATCTGCATACATTGATAATGGCATTAAATTGACTCCTCTGTCAATAAACCAGTTATCTTGTAGTTTTTTCTGCAATGCGCGCTGTTTTTCCCCCAGAAAACAAGCTGGCATTGTCTGCCTGGTTCTTTGATTTGCCTGCTTTTGAAAGGCGCGCCATCCGCAAATATATTAGTGGCCTTTGGAAATGTTTGCAAGGCAGCACCCCTAGCCGGGTTTTACCTGCACGGCTGCGTCTGCCCTTCGCAAAAGTCAGCTGCCAGAAACTGGTATTATGTGAAAGATTAGCTTAACGGAATATCCCAACACACAAGGAAATGGCTTGGCGACAAGCCAAGTCGGATTCTAGGGAACGCCAATTTGCATCGCCGCTGCTTTGGCTACCAAATAGCGGCGCATGGTACTATATGAGCATAGCGTTGCATGCCCCCTTGGCATTTTTCATTTGTTATACGCCCTTAGGCTTTGCTCCAGAGTGTTCCGCTTTTCGAGCAGAATCAGCGAGTGGCGCCTGCCAGCGTTTCCCGCGATGATGTCATGGACTACCTAGGCATAAGCAAGGCTTGTTGCTTGTGTCGGCATTGCCAAAAATACAATCGGGCAAGAGCACAGAAAAAAACACTGCGTACACCAGAAAAATGCGCATAATTGACGGGTTTATTGTGTCCCAATCTGGGAAGAAAGCAAAAAGATGCCGGATACATATGTCATATTGCCTGAACACAGGCGCGATGGATGAAATAATAGTGACTATCCATCATGTGGCAGAAGGTTTCAAGAACTTTACAGGATCAAAATAACCCTATGCGCAAGGGATGCAAGCCTGCAAATGGCTTACATATGCGATATGCTCCTAAATTTCATTTATTAGACCATGAAGCCCAAACTTCACGGCTTATTTCAAAACACTTAAAACAAGGCTCATACAACGCGTTTCTATGGCTCCTAGCACAAGTATTGGGCAGCTGCCAGGCACCCCTCAAATCGGCTCCTATGCGCCTTATCTTAGCTAGTCCGGGTTTGGCTTGCTTCGTACTCTTTGATCCTGCCATAGAATTCCGCGTCCTCTGTGATAATGGCTATAGCCTTCGACGCTGTGACAAGCATCCTGCAAGCATTTCTTCCCTCGCCGATCCCCTTTAGTATCTCTTCCTGCGTCAAATGCAGGTACTCCCTGTAAAGCTTGTCCCCGTTCTCATTGGCTAGCGACTCGAAATAGCTGTAAAGCGGCTTTAGCTCCTCCTTTGTCCCGCTCAATGTCAAAGGCGGCTCGCCCTTCTCTTGCTCCTTGTCCGCGCCTGGGTCGTACGGTTTGTCGTCAAGCCATGCGAAATCAAGCTTCAGCATTCTGGCTCCTAGTACTTCTCTTTGAAATAGTTGAAAAGCGGGTAATAGTCATATCTCAATTTTTCCCCTGTACGCCCGTTGCGGTTCTACAAGCTCTATCCGCCGCGGGTTCCTCTTCTTCTCCTCGTTCACGTCAAAGCTTTTCACGCCTGCCCCCTCGAGCTGCAAGCCTATCAAGACATCGCTGCTATACTCTATCGCCCCTGACTCTTTGAAACCCTCCATTGTCACAGATTCTTTGTAGTTCCCCTATTGAAAGAGCTTATGCCAATTACTGGAGTATTGTAGTCGCGGCTAATCCGCTTCAATTCCAGCACTGCCTTATCCGTGTTTTGCTTGTCCGTCGCCCGCTCGTTGTGCGGCGCTAAAATCTGGAGATAGTCGATCACCACAACAGGCAAATTGCCTGTAAGAAGAATATGCCTCTTCACTGCCTCCCCCACCTGCCCCGCCCCGATATCGCCCATGCCCTCGCTTATGTAGAGCCGCTCCGCATATTCGCCGTAAGCTTTTACCGCGCCTGCTATGCACTCCCTCTCCGCCGGGCTGTAGCCCCCGTAGCGCTTGCCTGTCGTGATGCCCCGCGCTGTCTTGGCGCTCTTTGTTTCCCCCTTGGCAGACGCGTCTAAAAAAGTATGTCGGCTTATGCTTTTTGCCATAAGCTCCGTTCGCGCCATCTCCAATGAAAAAATAAGCACATCCCGCCCGCCTTGCGCTATCTGGTCTGATATCTGCAATATCAGCGTCGTTTTTCCAAGGGAGCTTATAACCCCCACAACATAGAGCCCCGCGTAAAGCCCGCCATCCAGCTCATTGTCAAGCTTGGCAAAGCCTGTGGGTGTGTATGGAGTGTCGGCGTTTGTGGCAATTCCGCTCATGAAGTCTTGCAGGCTATATGCTAAAATCAGGAAAGGACTGGCAATGGAGTGTTCCCTCTATGTGCAAATTCAATGTCACAGGGCTGTGTGTGCTTGAAGAGGACTACATGGTGGACATAAGCAATAAATAGGCCAAATCAAAGGATGAGTATATTGATATTTTAATAATCTTTGAAGGAATTGGTGGTGATGGCTTTTCTTCGCAAGAAAAGTTTTGTCCCATGTTCCTAAGAAAAATATCACGAGCTCTTGCTATTGCAGACCACGAAAGATTGGTGAAAATTATTGTGATATTGGCAGGGGCCTATGACATTGAAAACGTCAAACTGAAAATGGTGGATGACCGGTTCTATCACCCTCGCCTGATGAGAACAAATTCTATAACTCTCCTTGGAATAGAGCTGTAGATTTTGCTGTGGACATGTCGTTTTGTCCAACTGAAATAGCCTGTATGCTTGAACAGCACGAAGCAGACCATGATACAGGTATGGATATAACTGCGATATCTGAGTCGATACTCATTTTTACAGGAGGATACCCTTATCTGGTTTCAAGAATATGTAAACATATTGACGAGAAACTCGACAAAGACTGGACATGCAATGGTGTAAACAATGCCATGGGTATTTTGTTTGAAGAAAAAACACTCCTCCGACGATATATTCAAGAACTTGGAGGCATACAAAGACTTGTATGATCTTGTCTATGCTGTCCTCATTCTTGGGGAACAAAGAAATTATATCATCGATAATACTCTTATTGAACTCGGCGCTACCTTTGGTTTTCTAAAAAACAATAGCGGCAAAGAGGCTATAGCCAATAAAATCTTCGAAGTGGGAATGGCGAATTATTTCATATCAAAAGAGACCCGCAACAATCTGGACAAGCAGATCACCGGAACTTTGCAGTATGACATAGCCAAGAATTGAAGATTGTGCATTCGCAAGTTTGCGCAACACTACGTTGAGCTGTTCAACAAGAATGATGCCCTTTTTGGGAGAGGCAGGGCCGTCTTCTGTTCCTGTCTTATTTGAAGCCTTTGATCAATGGACATGGATTTTACAAATAGAGAGCGCCTTTCACAAATTTGCGCATCGCGGATTTTGGGCGGGAACAGTTTATTATCGAGCTTAAATTATGGAATGGCGAAAAATACAAGCAAGAAGCCCATGAGCAATTGTTTGGATATTTGGAAAGCAAGAACGCTGACACCGGCTATCTGCCCACATTTGATTTCCGGAAAGGAAAAAACAAGCAACCGTTTGCAGAATGGATAGACATAAAAGGCAAGCTTATTTTTGATGTTGTTGTGTAATAGGATGCAATAGGTTTTTTCGTCTTTCTCTTGTATTAGCGATTATCCCGAGCTGGTTGATAGCATCGCTCTCGTTAGGTTATAATTAATGCAACTGAAGAAAATTTATGTTAAGGATAAAAAATATGAAAACGAGTGTTAAACGCCGCCCATTTGGCAATACAGGGCTAAAAGTCTCAGAGATTTCTTTTGGCGCAATGAATTTGCGCATGCTGCCCGACAATGATTCAGCCAACAAGCTCATCAATGACATATTAGATACGGGCATTAACCTAATCGACACAGCGCGCGCGTATGATACCAGAGGCTACGGCAACTATGCTATTTCTCCTGGAGTATTTATCAGCAGCGAGATAGAGCTGGGAAAGGCAATTTCTGCCAGGACCGATATTGACGAGCCATTGGTAATCGTAACAAAAGGCCATGGCTATACACCCCAGGAGTTCGACAGCCATCTCGCAGAATCCCGGGAGAGGCTCCAAATAAGGAATGAAAACGGCAAGCTATTCATCGGCAAAACTGAGATAATTCTTGTATATCTGACCCACGGCATAGGCTTGCAAAGGTACGAAGGCATGGTAAGGTCAGGTTTGTTTACCCATGCAAACAAGATGAGAGAGGAAGGCCTTTACCACTTTCTAGGGTTCTCCAGCCATTATGGCGATAGCGTAGTCATACAAAAAGCCATCGAAAGCGGATACTACCAGGTCTGTGAGCTTCCATACAATATATACAACATCTCGCTAGGCGAGGGCGGCTCTACTGATCTCATCAAGCTGGCTTACGATGAGGGCTTGGGAATCATAAACATGAAGGCCTTTGGGGGTGGCGGCATGGTCGCGATATCTGAGCAGCTAAGCGACCTAACTGGGATCGGGTATGCCGGAATGGCGCGGTTTTGTATCTCAAACCCATATATATCCACAATCGACGCTGGCGTCACAAACATAGAGGAGTTCCTTGCGGATATTCATGCCGCATCCCTGCCGCGCTTGAGCGCGCAAGAACGTGTAGAATTGAGGGAAAGGTCACTAGTGGCTTCCCGTTACCTGGATTCCATATGCCGGGAGTGTATGCATTGTATGGAGAAGTTTGAGTGCCCGCAATCTGTCGATTTTCCAAGGATTCTTGGAATGCATGGGCGTTATACTGTCTCAAAAAGCCTAGGATTTGATATTTCTGGATACAAGAGCGAGTACGAGGCGTTTGATCCACCTGCCTCCGGATGCATTGCCTGCGGCGAATGCAATGAGTGGTGCGAGTACCAATTGGATATTCCTGACATGCTTGAAACTGCCGCGCATGATTTTGAATAAACCTATAAGCTTCTATTGGCGAATTCCTGCCATGCAAATGGAGCGATTTTGGTTTAGTTAGGCCAGGGCATGCCCCCTAAAGCGAAAGCCAGGCTACTTTTTGTAATTTTTAAGTGCCCTAAAACCTGGTTTTAGAGCACTTTTTTATGTTTATTTACTCGAGCGAGAAGAGCTTTAGCGAAAGCTTAATGAAGGATATCCTGTCATTGGCGTGGCATGCCGCCCTGGAAGGTGCTGCCTTGAGCGACTCCACAGCTGGCTAGGCTACTTTGAAAACACTTTTGGCTCCGCCATCAGCAGCCAGGATGGCTTTCTAAAAGAGGCGACTAAGGGCGTTGATTTGAAAGACAAGTCCTCTTCGGCTTCACTTCCATAATTCCGCATCTTCATTCGTCTATACTCTTTGTGGAAGATATTAATTTTCCACAGGCCTGCCTGTGCACCGTGGAACGCTTTTCTGGCTTGACCTCTTTGTATTTCCAATGGCAGCAGACCGGCTTTCACAAGGCATGCCTTTTGTCGTTTGTTCGCAATAAATAGAATGCCAAGATATCTAGAGGGATTATAATGGGACTGGAAATAATACTTTTACAAATAATCAAAAATATTTGCAAAATATAAAACCTAAAAGCGTTTTCGTGCATCTATGTGGTGAAAGAGACCATCCTTGATAGCAAGGACAATGAAGGAGGATAATAAAATATGAAAACCATAACAAGGACTAACAAGGTCATTTCGGCTCTGCTGGCAATGGCGGCCATGCTCGGCCTGTTCGCGGCTTTCCCGCAGACGGCATACACTGAGCCCATCCTGAAAACCCCGGGCGGCTTGACGGCGTCGGCGGGGGCAACTAGCGTAGAAGTCATCGCTAACGTGCTGTTTCCCCCGCCTAAAATAGCCAAGCAGCCCCAAAGCCAAAGCGTTACGGAAGGGCAAAGTGTGACATTTTCCGTTGTGGCCACCGGCAGCAATCTGGCTTACAAATGGCAGTACAACAACAACGGAACATGGTATGATATAGGTTCTGACCCCAGACACACCGGCAAGACAACGGCGGTGTTAGGTCTGGCAGACGCCCCTATCTCATACAGCGGAACAAAATACCGCTGCATAGTCAGCAATTCGTATGGCAGCACCACTTCCGAAGCCGCGGTGCTCGCGGTGAAAATCGCCGCGCCCAAGATCACCACACAACCTGCCAACAAAGCAGTTGTCGCTGGTGGCGCCACGTCATTCACCATCGCGGCCACCGGCAGCAATCTGGCTTACAAATGGCAGTACAACAACAGCGGAACATGGTACGATATAGGTTCTGACCCCAGACACACCGGCAAGACAACGGCAACGCTAGGGCTGACAGATGCCCCTATCTCATACAGCGGAACAAAATACCGCTGCATAGTCAGCAATTCATCGGGCAGCGCCACTTCCAACGCAGCGACACTCACGGTAAATGCTGCTGTCCCTGTAATCACCACACAACCCACAGACAAAAGTATTACGGCAGGGCAAACCGCAACATTTTCTGTTGTCGCGACGGGCACTGCTCCGTTGGCATACCAGTGGCAATACTATCACCGGGACGGAGTGTGGCTTGAAGCAGACGGCGCAGGTTTTTCCGGCATGAGTACGTCTTCCCTGAAAGTGTCGACAACAGATACATCATTGAATGGCAAGCGTTTCCGCTGCGAAGTGAGCAACGCTGGAGGCACAGCAACCTCGAATGCCGCAACGCTCACTGTGGCTGCTCCAGCATATAAGCTCACTGTGAATGGAGGCACAGGGAGCGGTGACTATGCGGCGGGGCAAACCGTTACCCTCACAGCGAACGCAGCCCAGGCAGGAAAGACCTTTGATAAATGGACGACATCAAACGGAGGCAGTTTTGCCAACACTAACAACGCGAGCACCACGTTTACAATGCCGCCAAACGCAACCACAGTCATGGCGACATATAAGGATTTGCCGCCATCCACATATACGGTAAACGTCCAAAGCGACGGCAACGGCACGGCGAACGCCAACCCATCCACTACGGCTGCTGGCACGAAAATCAACCTGGCGGCTACACCTAACAACGGGTACAAATTTAAGGAATGGCAGGTTGTGAGCGGCGGAGTGACAGTCTCAAGCAACTCATTCACCATGCCGTCCTCAAATGTCACGGTCAAAGCTGTTTTTGAGCAGATTCCCGCAACAACACCGCCGCCATCGGATAGCACGCCTACGCAGGGCAGCAGCGCTCTCGAGCAGGACGAAAGCACGCCTTTGCCTGGCGATGGCACGCTAGCGACGGATGAGGACACAACTATATCGGGCGATGATACTGATACTGATATGCCCACTCCTGATAGCGAAGAGAGCAATGGCTTCAACAAGCTGTGGATTGCGTTTGCTTCTTTATCGGCTGTAGCTATTGGAGGCGGAACCACGTTCATCATCGCGAGAAAGAAAGAAAAAGCACAGAACGCTAATAATCCACAGATATTTTGCAAAAATTGCGAAACACAGATCCAAGTCGGGACAAAATTCTGCCCCAATTGTGGAAAACAAGTCGATGAGGCTCTCGCGTGACAAACTTTGTGGCCGCAATAAAACAAAAACCATGCCAATGCCCATTCACCAAATAATTGAAGCATTTGCTGGACGAGCGGCAACGGGCATCCTGCCCGGTATAAAGCCATAACACAGGTTTTCCATTCCAGGCCTCGTTCGATTCATTGTTGTGGTTAATGTGTGGCTTTTCTTTAGCCTTGCGATATGCCAAGTAATAGAGTTTGTCCAGACAGACGTTGAAGTTTGGTTAGCAAAATGAAGAACCGCCTACATTCGCATTTGGGCAATAAGGCGCCCTATGCTCCTGATGCATGCCCAAGATCATAGGTAGATACAGCAATACAGCGGTGATTGTTATGGCTCGTAGGATTGTTTAGCTCGAAATATATACTGGAGGTAGTTGCAAAAGGTTTTATAGATCAAGAAACCAAACCTTTGCATATCCAAGTTTGGATAAATCCGCTTTAAAATGCGGTTTTATCCAAGCTTTCTTTCTCTCTTTGATCAAATGGCAGACATGCCCATTATCATCCAGCCAGCAAAAAAACTTGCAAGGTTGGCGCAAATAGCATACAGCCTCTTTATGCCTTTTGACTTGTTGCTGTCAAGTAAACGGCTGTATGCAGCCATTTCCACAAACAGTATCACGATTTCAAAAAGCAAATAAACAAACATTGCCGGGATACTCCCTGAATTGCCTGCCACAAAAAGGATAACAATGTATAGTGCAACCTGTGTCGCCAAGTTTACAAAAACAAATGGTTTCCAGTTTTCCTTAAAACCGAATCCAAATAGAAGCAATACCACTCCTTCAATTAGATAGGTGGCGGCCAAAGTGGATAGAAATTGTTTGAATGTCTGTTTGAGCGGGGTTTTCTCGATTGCCGTAAGCTCCCAATATCCGTCATCGTCCAGGTGTTTATTCGCAAAGTCAACTTCCACAACAGAATCGAATGCCTTGCGGTCTATTCTGTTTGACACAGCAACAGAACCGTCTTGGCTTACTATTATGACCTTGAAGCTGTTCGGCACTCCGAAGTAGTTAAATTTAGAAATAGCGCTTCCGTCAGCCATTACCTTGCAGCGCAACTCTGCCCAAAGAGGGTTAGATGTCCCAGTGGCAAGCGCAGGCCTCCAACCATCTTTATTGTAGCCTCTAAGCAAGTCCAACATGGTTTTGTCATAGTATCCCTCAGGGTCAAAAGAGCTGTCCATTCTGCCAAACATGAATCCCATGCTTGGCAGGTCATCGTCGATAAGCAAGTCAAGGTAAACCTCGCTGCCCTTCAAGTTAGCGCAGACAATCTCGATTGAAGGTTTTGGGCCCGTATCAGCGCGAGCAGGCACAGGGAGCATAATTAGCAACAGGAGTGTGAGCAGTAGCATTATCCGTTCGCGTTTCATTAAACAAGCCTCCAAGGTTTCATGTTCCACAACTGCTTTGATTCTACTGCAAATGGAATGTATTTTGCAGTAATTTACTTCTAAACAAAAAATCTAATAGTGCGTTTGTGCACAAGGCATTCTTAACTGTAAATTAATGGAATTCTATGAGAGGATAATGATATAAATAGTTTTGAAAATTAAAAAAGAAATATTAAGTTTTCAAGCCACTAAATAGTCATGGTTTATTATACAATATAGATATATTGTCCTTTTTTTTGTCATACACACTACAAGGCAAACACAAGGGGGCAGCAGTTTAAAAGAATTTTTTACAAATTTCGACAATACCATTTGCCAGATTGCTTCATTGGCAGATGTCTATATAAGCAAACCACAACGAGAAGGCAGAGAATTATTGTATGAGCAATGACAGTATTCAAACAGCAACTGAAATTAAGTTAAAAATGAACAAAGTCGATCTGCACTATGGAGCCTTTAAAGCGCTGAGCAATGTCTCAATGGATATACAAAGAAACAGCATAACAGCTTTTATCGGCCCATCAGGGTGCGGCAAATCCTCTTTGCTTCGCATTTTCAACAGGATGAATGACCTGATTCCCATCGCCAGGGTAGATGGGGAAGTATTCCTTGATGACCTGTCCATCTATGACAAATCCACCGATGTGACCTACCTTCGGACCAAAATAGGGATGGTGTTCCAAAAACCCAATGTGTTTCCAACAAGCATATACGACAACTTGGTGATAGGGCCGAAAAAACATGGGATAAAACATAAGATAGACCTGGACGATATAGTTGAAAGGTGCCTGGACCAAGTCGCCCTTTGGGGCGAGACTAAGGATATCCTCCAAAAACCGGCTCAAAGCCTTACCCCTGGAGACCAGCAGCGCCTCTGTATCGCCCGGGCGCTAGCTATTGAGCCTGATGTTATTCTAATGGATGAATCATGCAGCGCCCTTGACCCTGTCTCCACTGCAAAGGTCGAGGAGCTGATGATGGAGCTGCAAGAAAAATATACGATTATTATTGTCACACATAACATGGAGCAAGCCTTGCGGGTTTCCGATTACTGCGCCTTTATGATGATAAATCCAGAAAGGGCAGGGGAGTTGGTTGAGTATTCACTTACAGTCGATATGTTTTCCAACCCAACAGACCAGCGTACTGAGGATTACATAACAGGCCGGTTTGGCTGATGCGCCACGCCATTAGAATCTGGCAAAAAGGAGATATAAAAGATAAAAAGACAATAAAATGAGATTACCAAAAAAATACATTCCACTTTCAATGGCTGCCGGCATCAAAAAAGCCCTGGCACTGGCATGTTGCCTGTCTTTGCTTTGTTCATGCAGCAATAAGGGCAACTTGTCTGTAATCGTCGCTGGCTCAACTTCAGTCCAGCCTTATGCAGAAATCCTGGCTGAGGAATTCGCCATACTCTATCCAGGCAGCGAAATAGACGTCCAAGGCGGAGGATCTTCAGCCGGCATCCAAGCTGCTGAGACCCGCACTGCAGATATTGGCATGTCTTCCCGGCATTTAAAAGAATCCGAGGAAGCAGTGCTTCATTCATTTGAAATCGCCAAAGATGGTTTAGCTATGATCGTCCACCCAGATAATCCGCTTGACAATTTGAGCCTAGATGATGTTCGCGCTATCTATGCCCAGGAAGCAACATTGTGGAGCGACATGGGCGGCAATGGCCATAAAATACACCTGATCACCCGTGAAGAAGGCTCCGGCACTAGAAGCGCATTTGAAGAGCTTGTTATGGGCACAAGCGTTATTTCGCCAAAGGCTATTGTCCAAGATTCCAATGGAGCGGTCAAACAACTGGTCTCAAATGACCGCAATTCCATCGGGTTTATATCCCTTGGCCTTGTCGATGGCACGGTTAAAGCCCTCAAGCTTGATGGCAGCGCGCCTTCAATAGAAAACGTGCTAAACGGCACATACAATTTGCACCGCCCTTTCATCTTTGTCACTAGCGATGAGCCCCAAGGCGAAGCAAAAGAGTTCATAGACTTTGTTATGGGGCAGCATGGACAAGAGCTGCTTGCAAAAGAGGGGCTAATCCCTCCGGAAAAGGGAGACTAAGATGAATAGCAATTCAGAAAAATTATCGCATGCAGTTTTTTTTGCGCTTGCGCTTTCCTCAATATCAGCGCTTGTGCTGATAACGGTTTTTATACTCGTTCAAGGAGCCCCAATAATAGCTGAAATCGGTTTGTTCAAGTTTGTATTCGGCATGACTTGGGCTCCGTTGAAAGGTGAATTTGGAATATTCCCAATGATAGTCGGCTCAGTATCAGCCACAATAGGCGCAGCTATTTTAGGTGTGCCAATCGGCATATGTTGCGCGATCTTTTTAGCAGAGTTTGCCCCGCCGCTTATGCGCAATATCTTTCGGCCTGCAATCCAGCTGCTGGCTGGCATCCCCTCTGTCGTCTATGGCTTTTGGGGGCTCATCTTCATAGTGCCTTCAATCAGGGACCACTTGGGGGGGCCAGGCTTAAGTATCTTGGCAGGATCAATTATTCTTGCAATTATGATACTGCCCACAGTTATCAGCATCACCGAGGTTTCAATTCTCGCATTGCCATCAAGCTATAAAGAAGGGGCGCTTGCCCTCGGGCTAAACCGGTGGCAGACAATCAGCTCTGTAATACTCCCTGCCGCCAAGTCCGGCATAATCGCCGCAGTGATCCTAGGCATCGGGCGCGCTATCGGCGAGACGATGGCAGTTATTATGGTGCTTGGAAACGCTGTAGCCCTTCCCGAGTCGGTATTGGACCCGGTTAGGACCTTGACCACCAACATTGGCATTGAGATGGGATATGCTGTCGGCGCCCACCGCCAAGCACTGTTTGCGACAGGCATAGTGCTGTTTGTCATCATTATGGTCCTCAACACCACTGCCCAGTATATTGCAAGAAGGAAGTAAAAAGATGGAAACACCAATTAAGAAAATGAATACTACCTCCAAGGCCAATGAGAGAATCGCCATAGCAGTGATATGGGCAGCAGCCATATTCGTCTTGGCTTTGCTGGTATCCATTATAGTGCATATCCTGTTTAATGGCTTGCCATATATCACATGGGAGTTTTTGACGCAGATACCCCGCAATATGGGCAGGGATGGAGGAGTGTCATCGACAATCGTCGGGACATTTCTTATAACAATAGTAGCTATCGCCATCGCCTTGCCAATGGGCATTGGCACAGCGTTCTACTTGGCAGAGTATACACGGGAGAATATTGTGACCAAGATCATCCGCTTCTCCGCGGAATCCTTGGCAGGAATCCCTTCAATCGTCTACGGCTTGTTCGGGTTCATATTCTTCGTAATATCTTTGGATCTAGGATGGTCAATCCTGTCTGGAGGGCTGACTCTTGCCCTTATGATCCTGCCCACTATCATAAGGACATCCGAGGAGGCTATCCGCGCTGTGCCTGTTGTATTCAGGGAAGTCAGCTATTCTTTAGGCGCGACGAAATTCCAGACAATTTTCAAAGCAGTTTTCCCCTCCGCCATGCGGGGGATAGTAAACGGCACAATCCTTTCCATAGGAAGGTGCGTAGCGGAAACAGCTGCAGTAATCTTAACAGCAGGCTCTGCATTGCGCATGCCTTCATCACTGTCGTCCCCCACAAGGACAATGGCTGTCCATTTCTACATACTTGCCAGGGAAGGCATTTCAATGGAAAACGCTTATGGCACTGCTGCCCTGATAATGATCATAATATTTTTGATAAACATCGTGGCTAACACCATCGTGAACCGGTTTATAGCTAAAAGCCGTTAATTAAGGAGGTGGGCGACATTTCCCAACCGAAATTTGAGATACGTGATTTAAAGGCCTACTATTCGGATAGAGAGGTTATCCACGGGATCAACCTTGAGATAAACAAAAACGAGATTCTATCACTTATTGGTCCTGCAAACAGCGGAATAACAACCCTGCTTCGCACCCTTAACAGGCTTTGCGACTTGAACCCCGAAAGCCGCCAAGAGGGGGAAGTGGTCCTGGATGGAAAGAACATTTTTGACCACGATATTGTTGTCACCCAATTAAGGCGGAGGGTTGGCATGGTGTTTGATGTGCCCACCCCTCTGCCGCTGTCCATTTTTGACAATGTTGCTTATGGGTTGAAGATAATAAAAATGAGCAAAGCAGACACGGCTAACCAAGTGGAGCAGGCTCTTAGAATGTCGGCTTTGTGGGAGGAAGTCAAGGACCGCCTCAGCACACCTGGCATGAGCCTGTCAGGAGGGCAGCAACAGAGGCTTTGTATGGCGCGGGTTTTGGCTCTTGAGCCGGAAGTCGTGTTGCTGGACAGGCCTTGTTCCGGTCTTGACCCCATATCTACTGCAAGGATTGAAGAGTCCCTAATGGAGATAAAAGAAAAGTACACTATAGTGATTGCTCCCCACAATGTGCAGCAAGCAGCGCGCATCTCCGACAGGGTAGGATTTATGTTGTTGGGGGACTTGATTGAAGTGGACACAAAAGAGCTTATTTTTTCTGACCCCCGCGACCAGCGCACCAGCGACTATGTCACCGGGAGGTTCGGCTAATCTTGTAGAAAAAAAGCAAAAAAGCCAGAGCTGGCAAAAGCGCCGCTCTGGCTTTTTGCTTTTTTCAATCTAGCAACGTCTAAAGAGGGATTTTTGCGCCTGTTATCCCGGTTGTGTCCATAAACAGAAGTATTGCCGCCCCAAGAGCTGGGACCGGATTTGCGAATATCTTGAATACTTTGCCATTAAAACTCTTTTCTTTACTTTGCTGGACACCAGATAGCGCTTGTTTTGTGATTTCAAGCAACTCCCAATCCCAGAATAGCGAATGCACAGTCTTTTCAGCCAGATGGCTGGAATCACTTAGCCCAAAGAGAAATCCTGCGCTCTTGTTGATATGTAGGATCTTCTCGTCTTTGTCGACAATTACAGCCCCTTCGCTCATATTGTCCAAAATGGCTTCGATTGTGTCTTGCCGGTTTTTGATTGTCTCCATGTCTTTTGAAATCTGCTCCCTTTGCTTTAACAAAGCACGGATAAAAGGCGACAGCTCATCGTACATCCCATCAAAGTTTTCAATATCAGCATTATTGATCGGCTCTACAATACGGTCAGCCAGCTTGGCGCCTCCAACATAGCAGAGAACCGCCATAACCATGATCATGAAGATTGTGGGTGGCAGCGATTTTTGGAAAACAGCATATATGCTAGTGACTGATTTTGAGACTCTTAAAACATTCCCGTCATCAAGCCTGATAGCATGGTAGAACCTGTCAGTGCGCAGTGTCTCTGATACTCGCCTGCTTTGGCCATACCCTTGCTCCAGCGCTTGGATTACCTCCTCCCGGTCAGAGTGGTTGGCCATGGTTGAAGGATCCGCATAATTGTCGTAATTGACACTCCCGTCTGGGGCGATGATTGTCAAGCGCAAGTCTCGTGGAACTATCTTAAGCAACATGGGCTCGTATTCATAAGTTGACAACTGCTTTAGCGAGTTAGCCCTATTTTCCAATTCAACCCTCGCAGAAGCGGTTAGCTGGAAATAGAATATGATGCTAACCGCAATGCTTGCCAACAAAATTCCAATGGATACCAAAAAAGTGTTAGCCCAAAAGATTCTCTTTTTCATTTTGACTTGGCGCAGGATGCCCCCGCTTCTAAAGTGGGAGGAATGCGCCCCCTCCTCTCTGTAATCAATGTCCCTGCATGCTCATTTCATAATAGCCATTTGCGCCATCAACAAGCAAAGCCTGGCAAAAACAAAGCATTCCGGGCTCTAGCATGGCGCCTTTCCAAAGCGCTAGCTTTTTGGTGCGTGAATTGTTGGCGGCATATCCAAACAACACACGTAAGAGATTTTGCCAGCTATCTGCAATACCCTGCGTTTCAATCAATGCTTGATTGCCCAGCTGTTTGCATTTAGTCTTCTGGCTTTTTGATATAGCGTACACATCCAATAATTCGTTCTTCTGCAATCTGCAAACTTTTGGTCAATTGCGGGCAACTGTATATGGACAAGACGCCAAAACACAAGGCAAACGAACTTGGCTGCGCCTGCAGGCTTTGGAGCACGCCCTGCCTTTTCAGAGCCTGCAGGCTATGGCAGAAGCATAGCCTTGTCCAGGTCGGATAATAATTACTGCGAGGACAAAACTATGAAGGATTAATTATTCTACTCGCTCTTGTGCCTTCCAGTGATGGAGTATATAACCCATTCAGCCAAATTAACTGCATGGTCTCCAATACGCTCGTAATATTTAGCAATTTGCAAAAGGTCCAGCGCAAGTTCCCCCATGTTTGCGTCAGCATGTATGACATCAATCAGCTTCTGTTTGGCAAGGACGAACAAGTCGTCTACCTCGTCGTCGCGGGCAATGATTTCCCCTGCCATATCAAGGTCTTTTCTGACAAAAGCGTCAATGCTGTCAGTAACCATTTTCATGGCAATCTTGGCCATGCCGGCAATGTTTATTGAGAAAATGATGTCATCTGCAGAACTGCTGAAAGGAAGGTATTCGCATAATTCGCAAATGACGCATGCATGGTCATTGATCCGCTTTAGGTCAGCTATCATTTTGATAACTGTTGATATCAGCCTAAGGTCTCTAGCCACAGGGTTTTGTGTCATTATCAACTTGAGACATTCATGGTCAATATCTTTTTCCATGGTCTCGATTAGTCCGCTCTGGCCAATAACTTCTTGTGCCAACTTAAGATCATGGGTCTCAAAAGCTTTTGTTGCCAACCTAATTTGCCTGTCTGCTATCGATCCCATCTCTATAAGGCTGTTGTTCAGATTAGTGAGTTGCTCGTCAAACCTGTTTCGAAGTGCCATAAAAATCTCCTATGTATAAAATTCAGAGCGGCATTGCACAAACCTCCAAATAAAGCAGGAGGATGTTTGCCATGTATTACTTCAACAGTATACCATAGTTATTTTTGATACGCCTATCCTGTCAATTGCTCTATTAGCGTAAAACCTCTAATGCTTAGTATAAGAGTTCGATAATTCAAAATGAATTGGCAAGTGTGTTGAAATCGCTAAACTACTAGAATGTAATGGCATGTAAAACCTTGAAAAGCCCCATTCGGGCGATTGGCATATATTCGACTGCTGTAACTCCAGCTTTTTGGAAGAATCGCTATGAATTCCCCAGGCAAGCATCGGCAAGCCAAGCGCTCAAAGAATGCTATGGCAGCAAATGGCAGTGAATACTGTATAAGAAGACGGGGAAAGTGTTATTCCAAAAGCATTTCCCTGTCTTCTATCAAATGGTTGTGCAGATTTGTTATACCCTTAGAAATGAAATGCAGTAGGAATCTATCCTGATTTGGCGCTCCTCCCCCTCTAGCTCGGGAAAACGCTCGCTAACATATCTTTCAACTAAATTATAAAGCCTATTTTCCATATTTGCTCCTTATTGTTCTTTAGTAGTTTGCGTTCTCGTATACCCATTTGTTGACAACACGTTGTTTTTCTGGTGTGCCGTCGCCTGGGGCAATCATGGAACCGCAACTGAAGAGGTATCCCCCGCCAGGCGCTGCGATATCAAGGAGAGCCTTTACATCCTCGATTGCTTGTTCAGCTGTGTTATACCGCAGCACTCCCGACAAGCCTCCTTGGATAGCAAACTGGTTGGCATAGCGTTTCTTAAACCGCTCAACTTGGTCTTTCCTTTCCAAGTTGGCGATCATGCTTGCCTTTGGAAGGTCGTCTAGAAGGTCGAAATGCTGGTCCCAAGGACCTTCAAAAACAGATATCAGTTTAATCCCGGCATTTGAGCATGCTTCAACAGACTTTTTATAGAAAGGCCAATAGAAGATTTCAAACAAATCCCTTGTCAGGAATGTGGCAATATGGTGGGTGTCATTCATCCAAGGGAACGGCCCGCAATATTCTTTCGGGAATTGCCTCTCATAGAATGGGTACATAGCCTCCACAGCAGCGACAACCCGGTCAGGCCTGCGGCGCATGTCAGTCATTGTTGGCTTGAATCCGCGGACAAAGTCGAAATAGTTGTCCATAGGATGGGCTATGGACCCGCTATGGTAAGCAGAGCCCCCAGTCAAGTTTGGAAGCCCGTATTTTTCCCTGATCGCCCTTCCAGCAGTGGACTTGCTGCGTGTTTCGGCTTGTTTGTCGAAAAGCAGGGACAAGCTTTTGTATACCTCTTCGTCATCCTCAGCTTGGAATGCAGCAACTTTTCTGGTTGCGATTTTATCTGCCATAAAACGCATCGGGTCTGCAATGAACTCGTCATATTCCTCGACCTTCATGCTGGATGTCTCGTGGTGCTGGACTGTGACACCGTTGGGGGAGATAAAGAATGTCTTGCTGCCGAGCACAAAGCCTGTCTGCATCAAATGGTTGATGCTTCCTCCGCTAAAACCATCGCAAAGCTGGCCTTCCATTGCGTTTAAGTAAATTTCTGTTTCCAGATCGTAGTTTTCTAATACTTCGCCGAATGTTTTTCCGGCATAAAAGAAAACGCCTGTCCCAATGGATGCGAGAATCGGAACCCTGTCCGGCTCCTCCAAGTTTGCTGTTGTTACAAAACGGTTCACTCTCTCATCGTACAGTTTCTGTAATTCTTCAGTCATTTTGCCTCCTTAAAGTTTGCATGTCGAGCGAATTTTAGCAATTGTGAAAAATTGTCTTGAATGCTTGATGTTCAATATCGAATTGTTGATCCTTTATAACACAATTATACGAAAAATCCGGTAAATATACAACAACAAAGTGGTGGAGGCACATTTTATGTATTTCAAAAAAAACCTGGAAGCTTGGCGTATGTTTGTGAGTTTTTTACGAGCGGAAATTTATAAATGGATAATCAACTGCAATGATATTCAATGGGAAGGACGGGGGAAAAAGATACATTGGCCAAATAGATGGCTTTGATGCCCCCAAAATTAGCTGCTGATAATACGTGCTTAGTTGCAATGCCTATCACTGCTCGTAATGAGCCAAGAACATACAAGAAAAATTATTTTGCTAAACTGATTGAAAGCATTGCAGAGAAAAGCTTTTTAAATAATTGCAAAAAGTGCTCTTTTGGCTAGCGCTATGCTGCGTTTCCCACTCAAGCCAATTCCTGGCTAATAATTCACAGCCAGGGCTTGGCCGTGCTGTGGATTATTAGCCAGATAGCTATATATTTAAAGCCAGGTTCCCAGCGTTGCACTGTGGACGCAGCAAACAGAGAAATGACAGGATAGCTCTCCAATCCCAAAGCAGAAGAGATACTGTCTATCGACTTTACAGGAGAAACACTGCTGTTGCCCGCACAAGAATGAGTGTAAGCAGCTTGCTTTAAACTGGCATTTTGTGCATATTGCGCCTAAAGGGCAAGTGGGGCATTACCGCCAAAATTGCATCTGGTGTGCCGATAGAATGATGTCCCATCTGTGAACCGGTACTAAAATAAGAGTGTTCTGCGCAAATGGCAAAGGGAGAGCTTATCTTATCTGTCTGGTGTTGTGTTTTTTCTTGCCTGCCTGCAGCAGAGCGCCCAGTGCAACTCGGAACGCAGAACTTTCTGTTTCAACTAGCAAATTGCTGATTGTATCAATTTGGGTATTATTTTAATAAAATGGAATGCCAGGTGCTGGAGCTAAGACAGGGCACGCCTGTTTTCCGCCATAACGATTACGCCCGCCACTCCTTTTACTGCTTCTCATCAAATGCATTCAGCCTTGCGCTTTTCTTTTCAGCGTGTTCTTATCCACAATGGCGATAAGCATTGACACCGCAATAGCCAACCCCCCTAAAACTATCATCATGTAGACAGTGCTTTGATATGAGTTGCTAGCGTCATGCAGAGAACCTGCGATAGCGCTTCCAAAAGAGGAGGGAATCAGCACTGTGGCGACTACTGACATATTTTCTGCATAGTGCGACATGCCGAAATATGAGCCCATAAAAGCGGCTATAGTCGGTGTCACCCCTCCATACGCCATCCCTCCGAGGATGAATCCCACAGCCAGCAAAGCAAAGTTGTTTGTGCGGAGAGCGAAAAACAACACGCTGCCGGAGAGGATGAGAAGACAGGTAGTTGTTAGCATGGTGACACCGCGGCCTGCGATGTCATAAAGATGACCGAGGATCACGCGGCCAACGGAGTTAAAAATGGAAATCAATCCAACTGCAGTTGTGATATTGGCAGCGGTAATTATGGCAGTTTCGAATTGGTTCCCAATAAATTTGGCTTGTGACACCAAAGCTAGCGAACCGGCATTAATAAGTATGCACCATAGATAAAGCAGCCAGAATTGCGGACGCGTTAATGCCACCCTTGGGCTGGCTTCGATGGCGACTGGATTGACGCGTTTAGCTTTCTTTTTCGCTGGTGAGGGGGGCTTGTAGTCCAGCCCGGGTTGTGCTAAAAAAAACGAGCATATAACAAACACGATAAAAATCGTAATGCCTATGAACACAAAGGAACTCCGCCATCCGCCGATAGCGGCTGGTGTAAACGCCTGATAAAATATTCCAACGATAAAGGCGCTGAAGCCAAAGCCCATTAGGATTATGCCGTTGATGAGCCCCATTCTGTCGGGGAACCATCTTCCTATTACTGCCATTGTCGTGTTGTACGCCAAACCTGAGGCGATTCCGCATAGGACACTGAAGCTCAGGTATAGGCCGATGAGCGAGGCAATGCGGGATGCGAGAAAGAAGCCGATAAGAAACAACAACCCCGCAACGAGAATAAATACGCGCGGCACAGATTTTTTTTGCAAAAACCCGGAGATGAGGTTGCCGACGCAAAACGCAGTCATCATGATCGTAAAAGCCAATGAAATCTGCGCTCCAGTCCAAGTGTTGAATTCCTTGAGAATCGGTGAAGCCATTACACTCCAAGCATAAACAATCCCCGCGGCTAACATTACTAAAATCCCGATGAACAAAATAAACCAACGGTTTCTTGCCATAGAATACAATTCCTTTCAAAAGCGGAAAGCAGCGGGGCGGTTCTTCTGCTTGGAGAAGTGGCCCGCCCCATTGCTACTGCCTATTATTATTATCAGTACTCCGCAGTTACGGGTACAAGAAGATGGGAGTCATGGTCGCCTCCGCTATAAATAATGTGCCGGCCACGGTTTACTGTCTCTTCATGGCGGCAATACATGGCCCATTGCTTGTCATATTTTTTCACATCGCTGCCCTGGATCAACACACGGAGTGTCTCGCCGGGATGGAAAATGGTGCCTGAAGGCCAAATCTCAATTTCCACAGGCACAATTTCACCAGGTTTGAGTTTTAGTTCCTGTTTGTGCGACAATACAGGTTGATGCGGAGTTGACTGGGCTGGATCGAGTTCGCGATGGGAAACACGCAGCCAGCCAAGAGCAACAGCGCCGTCATCAAATTGCATAAAATAGGGAAATGTCACTTCGTTGCCTTGGAAATCGAACTTCTGGACTGCGACAAACAGATCCATGTCGTCCGCATCTTCGGCTGCAACCCAAAGCTTCAGTTTCATGTGGCCAACAAGCTCAGTGGTTTTTTCAAACTTGTAATCGAACGTCGCTTCATGCGGTCCCTCGTCAGTTTCAAGGGGAGCGTAGCTGGTCTCGGCTGGAGACGGCAGACTATTTTGCAAAGTGTTCGAAGCGGCGTCCAGATGGAGTTTGCGGTAATCCGTATGGTCGAGCGGCCAGTTCTCCTCGTGCTTTATGGTTCCTACTAAATTCCTGTCCCTTACAATAGTCCGCACTTTCGGCCACTGTGAAATCTCGTTATCAATACCCTTCAGGAAATGATCGAAAAAGACTTTGAGCCGTGCCAGGCTATCTGGAAGATAATAATGCCTCCATTTTTTGTCTGCATGGATATCGAGCCACTTTTCTTTCGATGATATCCGTTCAAAGCCCTTAAGAGTGCCTCTTGTGTGGAGCCCCTGGTCGGTCCAGCTGGACACGACGAAGGCTGGTGTGGTAACTTTTTCGAGATCAGCGGATTTGGACAGCCAATAGTCGTCAAAGAAGGGATGTTCACTGTTCTCGGCCGCAAGATCCTCCAGCTTGTTCAACCCAGCTCCCCAGCGGCGCATAAGCGCAGGCCAGAACCAACTGTCAGGAATCCCGCCGTGGCGCGCCACTTCACGGTAAGTGTCCGTCCAGCCCTCCCATGGATTAATCGCTGCAAGATGGGGCGGGTTAAGCTCCGCCACGCGCCATTGCATGAGCGCTAAATAGGAAACCCCTGACAGCCCTACCTTTCCGTTGCTCCATGGCTGTGTGCCTGCCCATTCGATTACATCGTAAAAATCATAGCGTTCCTCTGGTGCGACAAACAGCGCGTCGCCTCCGGATTTCCAGGTGCCGCGGATTTCCACTACCAAAACGGCGTATCCATGGCCAACCCAATAGAGGGGATCCGGCGCCTCAAAAGCTGTATAAGGCGAAACACTCCCATAATTCAATCCGCAGTCGAGATAGCGCTCTGGCCTAAGCGGCACATGCTTGCCATAGGGAGTCCAGGCAATAATCGGTGGCACAGGTTTTTCGTCAACCGGCCTGAAAAGGTCTGCGCAAAGCTCTACTCCATCGCGCAAAGGGATGGGAAGATCCCGCTCTACAATCATGCCGCTCTCTATGGTTCGCCTGTATTCCGCCGGTTTCTCCGGCGCTTCGTCCGCATCGCGGAAATGGTAATTAAAATTCAATTGTGACATAACTTGTTGGCTCCTTTTATCTAATTTTTTTCATATTTTATCTCTTGCTATTATCTAGTGCTTTTATTATGGATTCTTAATCCATGGCTACGCCTATGAGCCTCATATTGCATGAGTTGGCCTCGCGAGACTCTAAATTGCCTGAATGCCTGACTCACGGCATTTATCATTATTGCCTATTTTGTCTATGGCCTGGCATCGGAGAGGCCCAGCCATTTACCAAGGCGATTCGGCGCGCTCCTTTCCGTTTTTTTCCTCCTTTCTTGTTGAATCGACAATTCAACTACTTCTTTTTTTCTTGCTCAAATAAAAAAGCCCCTGAGCAAGTTAGGACTTGCTCAGGGGCGAGAAAATTCATATTCCCGTGGTACCACCCTGATTACAGCTAAAAAAGCCATCACTCATTGGGATCAAACAACCCCAGCCCCTGTAACGGTAGGCTTCCGGACGCCCCTATTATCAACAGACATTCAGAGCGCCAGCTCAGAAGTGTATTTATACGCATTATTACGGGTTCTGCTTTCACCAACCGCAGAATCTCTATGGCTTCCGGCATTAAATGCGTTTTTCTCTCCATCATAGCTGCTTAGGGAATTAAAACACATCTTCTATGTATTGTCAAGAAGATTTTTTAATATGTTTTCATTGAATAAAAAATTGAGATCAGCTATGAAGCGGTGATTGGCTAAGGAACAGAGCATGCCCAATAAAAGAAAATAGGGCGCTTCGCCCCCCTCCAATAAGGATGATTTGTGTGGATGCCGTTAGAGAGCTAAGCGCTCTCTAACGGTTTCACCACTTCGGTGGGTAGTTTTCTGACATCCACCACGCCGATGAAATTGTAGTGAATGTCAACCTGCTGATGTTTCCTGCCGTCAACCCTGACGCGTTCGTGGATCACGATCTTTTCTATCAGTTCACGGAGGATAGTTGAATCAAGCTCCTGAATATCGGTGTGCTTGCGGACAACCGCGATAAACTTGTCGATATTCTGTGACTGCTCGGCGTTTGCCTCAATCTGCTCAATCAATGAAGCTATCGTTGACTTCAACTGTTTTTGCTCCGCTTCATACCCCGTTGACAACAGTTGATACCGTTCGTCCGAAAGCCTATTGTTGACATGATCTTCATAGATACGGACAAAATGGTGGTCGAGTTCCGCGTAGCGCCGTTCCGCTTTGGCAAGGTCGCGCTTTTGGCGTTCGATGACAGCCTTATGCTCCTTCGCGCTTTTGTCAGAGAGTTGACGGACAAACTCGGCTTCATGAGCTTTGGCAAACCCGATTACATACTGGATATGTGCCAACACTAACTGTTCCAAAATCGGAATACGCATCGAATGGGGCGTACAGGGATGGGTGTGATGCCGGTATGTCCCGCAAATATAACCCCATTGGCTTTCTTTGAGAGTCCTACCCCTGATGAAGTAATGACGTTTCCCGCAGTCAGCGCAAAAAACCATGCCGGAGGATTTGTCCATTTCACCCATCTTCGTCCGTCTGCGCTTGCCCTCGCGCACCCTCTGAACGATTTCCCATGTTTCAAGGCTTATGATCGGCTCATGGGTGTTTTCGATGACCCGCTGCTCTTCCTTCGGAGTATGCCGTGTTTTCTTATCCCTGTAAGAGTAAGTGAAGGTTTTGCAGTTCACGGTATGCCCGATATACTCCTGATACTCCAGCATCTCACCGATAGTCCTCGCGTGCCAGCGGTAGGGGTCGGCCATCGCCTTTGCATAGTATTCGAGGCCTGTTCTTTGGTATGAATACGCGTTAGGGGTCAATATACGCTCTTTGGTGAGGATTTCTGCGATTTGCGAGGGACCGTAGCCGTTCACGCAAAGGTCAAAGATTTTCACTACATTCGGGGCGGTGTTCGGGTCGATGACCAAACGCTTACCGTCTTTCAGATAGCCATGCGGCGCATTGCTTGATATGTGTTCGCCCTTTTCGACCTTTATCTTGTTGGTCGCCCTGATCTTGCGGCTTGTGTCCCTGATGTGGAACTCGTTGAACAGGTTTTTTATCGGAGTAAAATCATCCTCGCCCTTTGAACTGTCTACATTGTCTCCGATGGCGATGAAACGTACATTGTTCTGCGGGAATACGATGTCAATATACATTCCGGTCTGTAAATAATTTCTTCCGAGCCGGGATAAATCCTTGACGATGATTACTCCGATTTCGCCGTTTTCAACCTTGGCGAGCATCTCCTGAAACGCGGGGCGGTCATAATTATACCCCGTATAGCCATCGTCCACCCAGAACCGGACATTGCTGAAACCGTTATCGTCCGCGTATTTTTGAAGGATTTGTCTCTGCATCGCGATACTGTTCGACTCTCCTTTAAGGTTATCGTCCTGCGAAAGTCGGCAATACAGCGCGATGATTTATTTTTTCGCTGGCGTATGACCGGACCGCGCCTGCCATGCGCGCGGCGGAGCGGCGGGCGTTCTCCTGGGCGATCTCCCTGTTGCGGTCCCCCCTCCCGGTGCGCTCGCCCCGCCTCTCCTTCTCCGCCGCTGCGGGGCCGAGGTGTATTGTGGGCTCCCTGTCCAGGCCCTGCGCCTTGAGGCTCCTGTGGTCGACATGGGCGCGGCCGTCCAGGATGGCGTTGCAGTCCCTCTCCCACGCCTGCCTCCAGGCCACAAGCTCGCTGTTGTCCCCCCAGTCCCGGGGCTTGGGCCCCGCAAGCAGGCCGCCCTCCACGGACCTTGATGTGAGCAAGACATGCGCATGCGGGTTTCCCCTGCCGTCGTCGTGGATGGCGATGTCGGCGCAGCGGCCCATGCTTGTGTACACTTTGCAGTGGAGCTCCACCAGCCGGACCCACTCCCCCTTCCCCATCTCCACCGGCAGCGCTATGACAAGCGCCACCCCCACCCGGGCGTTGCGGGCCCTCTCCGCTTTCTCGGCCGCGTTCCACAGGGCCCTGCGGTCCAGCCACGCCTCCGGCGCCCCCTCCGGCAGGAAAATCTGCGTGTGTATGACATCCATTTTGCGGGTGTAGTCGCGGACCGCGCCCGCCCTCTCGTCGTATATCCGCTCCGCCGCCTG
>Ga0082212_10002537_pt1 | contig 26557 bp, 21 predicted proteins | sample TergutNt197P3_FD_71548 | JGI IMG/M metagenome (GOLD analysis project Ga0082212, IMG submission 71548) | Neocapritermes taracua P3 segment gut microbial communities from Petit-Saut dam, French Guiana - Nt197 P3 | ecosystem: Host-associated > Arthropoda: Insects > Digestive system > Gut ...
AATCTGCCCTTGTTCATTGAGCATAAACGCGTACCCTGTTTCGCCTACGTTTGTCCCTACGACAATTTCGGTAAGTTCAGTCAGAATTGTACCCACTCCGGCAACCCCTGCGATTTTCCCGTCATTGTCATAATAAGGCTTCGCACAAGTAATCGCAAGCCCCCGCCCGTATGCGTCCGAATATACATCAGTCCATGAAAGGCTGTCGTTCCCTGCGGCTAACTTATACCACGGACGCTCCCGCGGGTCGAAAAACTCGGATTTTGTACCGGACGCATCGTCAACGATAATGATATATCCATGCTCTGAACCGATATAATTAATGACTGCGTTGAAATCGCTGGCGGCGTTAATATTATTGTCAATTATGCTTTTTAACAAACCTTCTATATTCCCCATCAGTGAGGCGTTTTCCGAATAAACCGAAGGTTCCGCGTTTTCAGCCCATAAGAATTGCGCAGCCATAATACCGTTATTATCAGCACTTGGCGAATCAACCGGATTCGGTTTGTATCTTTCCGGGTTTTGCTCGATTTGCTGTGCTTCGGCGGCAATCATTTCAACAGAGCTTTGAATTAATTTTAATGTTGAATCGCTCAGCGAAGCTTTATTTGCCGCAAGCATCATAAGCCTGTCGGTCATTTGCGATTCAAGCGCGTTGCGGCTGTCCGCCGCCGCTGTTTCGCCAAGCTCGCCGCTTATTTTTACGGTGTTTGCCCGCAATATCAAAAGCCCCGCAACGGCTATTGCTCCTATAATGATTACCGAAATCAATGAAATCCTGACTGTGAGTGAGGATATTTTTTTTCTGATAGACATTTTTTTCATTTTTATGACTATTCCTTTCTGGAAATTTTTCGGCTTGAAAGATTTTGACCAATCCGTTCAAATATTTGTTTAAGAGAATCTGTCATTTTTAATTCGGACATATCAAAAAAAACATGATTCATTTTTGCGAAAACAATATATTCAAATTCTCCGCAAAACGGCTTCATACCCGTAAATTTATATCCTGATTCACTGAGCGTTTCAAATCCCCAAACAGCACCGGCATCATTTATATTAAGGAATAGAACAACTGTTTGAAGCCGGTCATTATATTTTTTTTCAACTTCGCTCACTTTTTCCCTCAAGTCACTCCCGCTCACCGAAATATATATATAGAGCGTTTTATGATACACATCCTGTTCATATTTGATTCGGCTTGTTTCCGGCGGAGAAATCACACTGCTTTGTACCGAAGGCTTTATTCCGAATTCGGCGTACTTACCGCATATAAATTCCGCAAACCGTTCCGGAACATACAAGAGGTTCACTACGGTTTGACTGTTGCTTTTTATGTATATCGCCCATGAGTGTTTTAGCGATTTATAATTTAACTGTGATAAATGCTTTTTAGCATCAGCAACCCCGTATATAAAACCGGTAGGAATGAACCCGTTATCCTCCAAAGATTTTGCCGCCGCTGCGGAAAACATGACAACATGCGCATATAAAGGGCATTTATTTTCATACTGCTTGACTATATAATTTGAAAAAGCGGTTGCGGTATGAAAGCCTCTGTACCCCTCGCTGACAGCCATACCGCTTATTTCTCTTGCTTTTTCAAAATAAGGGTTCTTTTTCACCGCCGCCGCCGCTACAGATTCTCCGTTTTCGGTTATCAGCCCGAAAAGGTCTATGTTTCCTTGCTGTATATTTTCAATGATGTATTTGCTTTCAAACATTTTAGGGTTTACATAATTATCGCTTTTACCGTAAACTGAACGTAAACAGTCTAACATACAGGGAACTGCCTGTTCATCTGAACAGAATTTCAAATTAATCTCTCGATTGTCGTAATTATTTTTTAAAATCATTTTCTGCAATCCTTTCTAAATAATAACCACAAGACTGTTCATGCCGAAAATCTGACGGTAATAAATTTTATCTGCGGATTCCGTAATATATTTCATTCCGATAACATCAAGACTTTTTTCCGTATCGTCCGCTATATTATCTTTATAGTATTTAATCACATCAAATTTTTGCCCTGTATTTCTTATGCGGAGCACTGTCATATCATCAAGCAGAAACAACCTTACCGCAATTGAACCCGTTTTTCTTCTGCTGTTATTAATCATTAAAATTAATATTTCTTCAATGGACATGGAAATAAGCATAGCCTTTTCGGGAGCGACGCCGTTTTCATCGCAGAATTCTCCGATTTTAACCGATGCCATGCTTGCTTCTTCGGGGGTGGGTTCGACTGAAAACGAAATGTATCTGCCCTCTTTTTCAAGTCTTTGATTGAGTAATAAAGGAATTTTTAGTTCCCTGTGCTTTATTTTTAAACTGATTAAAACACCGGAAATAACAAGCAATGTAATGATTCCCGAAACAGGAAACGCAAGCCAGACGCCGTTAATACCTAACGGCACCGACAGCAGATACGCGCCCGCGCCGAGAACTGCGAACTCTTGCAAAAGCGTAATTGTGTTCGCTAAGCCAATTTTTTTTACCGCATTGTAATAAGACGAAAGAACCGATACGTTCAGCAGTAAAACCGCGTAAACCGCGTAAATCGGAATCACACCGGCGAAAGAATTTATTTCTTCTCCCAGTCCGAAAAGCGCGCCGATTTGATTTTTCAAAATAATAAATAAAACGCCCATAATAAATAACAGAGCATTTCCGTAAATAAACGCGGATTTCATGGTTTGCTTAACGCTGGTATTGTCCTGCTCCACGAAAAAAACACCGGCAAGCGGGACTAAGGTTTGCGTTATACCGACAATAAATGCCGTATCGAAGCGGTGAAGCATGGATATAACCCCGAAAACCGCTAATGCGCCGCTTCCGCCTAATTTTAAAAAGAGCGAATTCATCAGAAGTGTAGTTAAAAGTATGTAGAGCCTTGATAAACCAAGCGGGCTTCCCTGCGTAAAAATCTGTTTAATAAATAAATGTTTCGGAAAAACGAAGCGGAAATCCTTTTTCATCATAACCATTGTAATCCCGAAAGCCGCAGCCGCTCCGAGTGCCTGCCCGAAAGCGATTGCTTCAATACCCATATAAATATTTAAAATTATGCTGAAAACAATGGAAGCCCCGCTCATCACTGCAGTTAAAATCAAGCCGATTTGCGGGCGTTCCGCAATTTTAGCAAAGAATAGCGGAATATAGATAAGCATGGTGGAAAAAGCGTTAAGCACGAAATAATTATAATAAACAGAAAGCCGGGGTTTTGCCTCTTCCGCGATTTCCCCTACCGCAAACGAAAGAAACGGCTCTTTAAAAACAAGCAAAAGAATAACCATCAGTATATCGGCAAATAAAGTAATTGCAACTGCCGCGCTGTAGATTTTATTAGCCCCGTCAAAATCATCTTTGGCGATATACGCCGAGCAGACTATCTGCGCCCCGCCCGAAATGATAAACCCGAAAAACGACGCGGCAAAAAAGAGCGGAGAGCAAATTGCCGTTAAAGCAAGCCCTTCGCTTCCGTAAAACATGCCCGTTAAAACCATGCACACAATCGGTCCGGCTGTAGAGGTTAAAAGCGCGAAAATGTTTAAAGCCGCCTGTTTTTTAAACAAGCTCCTGATAAAATAGCCGTTATCTTCCATGATAATAAAATTCTCACTTTAAAAGCATTTCGTCTAACGCAACCATTCCGAGAACATTAATAACATTTTCGGACGGATTCTCTACAAAAAAGCTGCCGCCGTTTGCTTTCGCTCTTTTAAAAAACATCAAAAGTATTCTTATACCGGCGGAGCTTAAAAATGATACCTGACACATATTTAAAATAAGGTTCGTATGCCCGTCCCTCATCGCTTCATTGAGTTTAAACTCAAGTGTGTTCGCGGTTGAGGTTGAAATGCGCCCTTCTAAAATAAATCTGTATGCGGAAACGTCCGCGCTGTCAACAGTAATGATAAGTTCTTTATCCATAATTAACCCTTTTTTTATTTAATTGTAAGTATTTTTGAAAAGCCGACTGAATCTAACACCGACATCACCATGCCGCTGACATTGCGCAGTTCCATCGCTCCGCCTTTTGAAGCGGCGGTTTTCTGCCCGATTAAAAGTGCTCTCAGCCCCGCACTGCTGACATACTGCACGCTTGCGAAATCAAGCATAAGGAATTTTCCTGTTTGGAATTCCTTTAAAATCGCGGCTTGCAACTGCGGGCTGGTGATTGTATCAATCCGCCCGGAAATAAATAATACAACGAACTGCCCTTCGTTTCCAATGGTTATTTCCATATGTAAATACGCTCCTTAATAAAAAATATGCGGTATAATTTGCCTTTTTATTATACCATATCTGCGCCTTTCTGTACATCTTTTAAAAAGCTTTTTGCGCAGATATTGCATAATCTAAAGATTATGCATTATGTAGCTATTATACCATACAGCAAAAATAAAATCAAGGCTTTATTATACGGTTTCCGAAGCCCTTTTTTATTTAAGCGATATTTTTCCGTTCAGAAAGGCGCGATTATCTAAATGCCCGCCGGATACTTTATGGACAGCCGCGTTTATATCCAAATAACACCCCGCATCCAATGCTCCGGAATCCTCTAAAAATACAATTCTTGCCTGTGTTCTTACGGGCTTGAACTGATTGATTAAAAAAAGCAGTCCCGCGTGGAATTTTTCGTCAGCCTGACCGTTAATCAATACGGTAAAGCAAAAACTATCGCCGCCGTACAGGTTTTCAAAAGCCGATTTACTGCCGAAATCCATCGTTTCCTTTGCTAAACGCTGTTCTGTGATATAATAATCCTCCTTGCAAAAAAGCTCTACTATTCTTTCTATCGCTTTTCGCGTTCCTTTCATTTTTATAAGCGGAAAAGCAATTTTTAACAGCGTTCTTAACTGTTCCTCACTCAGAAAATCCCCGTCTAATTCCAAACCGAGCCATTCGGCGTAAACCGGCAATACCTCAGCGGGTGCGGTATCAACGGCAAGTAACTTATCAATATTGTCTATTTTTTCCTGCAAATCGTTATACAGAGAGGAAAACACCGATATATAACGCCGGAAAAATTCTCCGTTGTTTTTATAAACTTCGGGAAAGGTGTTGAAAAAGGTGTCCCCCGGCGCGTAAACAGAAAAGTTTGAAAATTCAATGTTTCCGCCGTATACTTCAAGGCAAATCCAAAGATAACGCCCGTTTTGCTCGTATAATAATACATCGTTGCTGTTCATAAAAACAGAAGCGTTTTTTTCTGATAAAAACTGTTTCTTATTGGCGATTGAAATATCCGGAGCGCGTAAAAAATCATTTATTTTTAAAACGCCGCCCTTGTAAATAAATTCATTGTCGTCCGACGCAAGAATAATAACCGCATACGCCGCGTCTTCGTCCGCGTTTACGTTAAAAGTAAGGCGTCCCCAGTTTACTTCCGGCTGACCGATTTCCTGCGTACCCTTGTCTAAAGCTTTTAAAAACAGCGCGTGAGTATTGCTCTCCGGCTTCGTGACGAGCGTGCCTGAAGACGTTTCCGAAAGCGTAAAACCTTCCGAAAAGCCTCTTGACAGCCTGTTGAAACCGATTTTATATTTACGGAGCATATAAAAACCTCATTTCTAAAGGGGGTGAATAATGATTTCAAGGTTTATTCTTCCCTCATAATACAGCGCGTCGTCGTTCATAATAATATCCGCGCCCTCGGTATATGTATTCTGACGGTCACGGGTAGAAATTTTAAGCTCATACAGCGAATCCACGCACGGCAAATCCTCTAATCCCCTGAAAAGATGATTGTAAGACACCGCCGCACCGAAAGGAACGTCTGTTGTTACGCCGTCCAATGCTTGTGAAATAAATTTTTCTATATCGTTCCGCGCATTTTCAAAATAGCTTTTAACATAGATTTTCGCCTGTAAGTCAATCGGAACATATACCGGACGGCAAAGCTCAATTTTTGAAGTTATCATGCGGCGTGAATCAAGCCAGTTGCCGATATGCTTTATATGCACACCGGAAAGCGTCGGTCTTTCTTCTCCCGTATACGGCTTTACGGCTAAGCGCATCACATTCTTCTCGCGGCAATAAACCGCTTTTACCTTATGAATACAATACCCGGGCGTTTCCATCGCTAATTTTTCGTAATCCGCCGGTGTTACTGCGGCTGAAGCGTTTTTTATATCTTTTAGAAAGCGCAGACGCAGTTCTTCGCCCGTTTCCGCCGTTATGCCGTTTTCCCCTGCGGACGGGTTTATAAACACGCACGGGGGCGGGGGATTGTTTTCCTGCGGTACGGGAATAAATTTATTGCCCGCGATTATATTACCGCTCGCGCCCGCCGTAACCGCGCAGTCGCTTAAAAATAAGCGGCAGTCGTCCGCAAGCCCCGGCTCTGTAATTTTGAGCTGTCCTTTCCCCGAAATAACAGTATAACAAAGCTCATCGGGGTTTATGTTGCCCGGCTCGATGAAGAAATAACGCTTTTCTCCCCCATCGTCCGTATCCTCTGCTAAAAGGCAGAATTCATCAGGCAGAACCCGTTCTAACTGCTCCAAGTCAATTATCTGGTTTTCGTACCCCTCCACCCTACCGGCTTTATAATGGTGAATGGTTTCGTCGTTGTAGCATATAATCCTGATTGAGTCCGCGCCTTGCTCCGGTGCGTTACCGAAACGCTCGGGGTCAAAATCAAAGCGGTAGCTTCCGTCCGACAATACGCTCAGCAGATAAAATCTTCCCTGTTCTTCCTTTGTATAGGCTGTATACGGTTTATACGCTCTGTAATATTTATCTCCCGCTTCGCGCCCGTATACGGTGAAATAGCCGTAATCCGCCATTCTGTGTTTTAACACTACGTTTTTAGGGTCGTCAAAGCAAAAGCTTTTTGCCTTGGTGTCTTTTTGTATAACCTCAATCAAATTCACCGAAACACAGCTTATTCTCGGCGGAATATCATAACAGTTGTTTTTCAAAACACAGCGGAGGACGTAGCCGGATTGAGTAAAAACCGATGTTTCAAGCGGGTTTTCGGGCAGTTTAATTTTTATAACCCCGCTTAATAAAAACCCTCTTGTTTCATCTGAAGCTTCAACGTTTGTCCAGCCGTTTTCCGTGAAGCACTGCCAGATTATATCCGCAAAAATAATATTTTCTTCGCCGAACGGGTTGCGTTTGCCTTCGTCCTTCACCTGAACTGACATAAGCAGTTCTTCTTGCGGAAACTTGTCAAAAACAAAATAAATTGCCGAGTTGTTTTTAACGGGTTTGCCAAACGCATACGCGCTTGTTTTTACGCTCCGTTCCAAAAGATAGGTAATATCTTTATACACGCTTTCCCGTATATCAGGCAAAGTATATACGGCTTTGATTCCCCACGAGGTTAAATCCACGGGCTCTTCTGTTTCAAAGCAAAGCCCGCCCGCCGATAATTTTTCTCCCGCCGTAAGCTTTAAAGCGCGGTTTTTTTCCTCAACCAGCAAAACGCTTGCCGCTTTAAATTCGCTCTTCTGATAACCGAGCATTTCTAACAAGCGCAGACGGATTTCTTCTGTTACTTCGTTTATGCGGCTCTGCTGAAGCATTGTAAAAGCGGAGAGGTTTTGCAAGATTGTAATTCCCGGGTCGGACATATTGAAGTTCGTCCACTCGTTTGTGTAAAGAGGAATTTTTTCGACAGCTTCCCGAATTAATTCTTCGTAGCTTTTATCCGCAAGATTGATATTCCCAAGCATAAGAAACTCCTGTAAAGTTAATAAATTATTTATTATGTTATATGATTGTTTTGGTGTACAGATAATGTTTATAATGTACATTTGTGAACCACCCCGTCCGCTTCGCGCCCACCCCTCCAAGGAGGGGAATTTAACTTGTTTAAAAGGAAAACCATTCCCCTCCTTGGAGGGGTGGCGCAAATTTCCGCAGAAATTTGTGACGGGGTGGTTTTCCCGCGGGGAAGTCCCCGCAACATCGCATTATATAAATAACCTAATTATAAAACATGAACTTTATGTTCTCCGTTTATTCCCAGCATAAACGGGCTTGCTTTAAGCGCGGACAGTTCGCGTTCATGCGCGCCCGCCGAATCAACATATCGCGCAGTCGCGGAAAAATAGCGTATATCCGCACCGTATTTCATTGAGTTAAATGCAACTTTTAACTGCCCTGCGGTAGGAAGCTCGCCTATCTTTCGGACAGACGTTTTTTGTCCGCCGGATGCTTGAACCGGTTCTATGAAATTCCTGATATGCTCGGTAATAAAATTCTGCGTTTCAAACCCTGCCGAAAAATCGCTTGTTTTTACCCAAACATCAACCGTGATTGTAACAAACACGGGTTCGCTGATGAATAAATCAGATTCGGTCAGCGTTGCTTCGCTTTTTTCAAGCAGGCGGGTTTTTAAGCGTTCGCGGATTCCCTCAAAAGAATAAGAACCGTCCGCATAATCGTTCATCAAAACCGCCAATGAAACCATGCCGCTTTTTTTATTGCCATCGGCGTCCTTTCCGATGATACATTCCGTCTGCGAAATCATGCCCGAAAAGGCGTTTGCTTCGCGGATAAAATCAAGCTCACTTACCAATCGGTTTTTTGAATTGATTATATTCACGCCGCGTTCAACGGCTTTTTCAACCGCTTCAATGTCATTGCCCGCGTAAGTTGCAACAGGGTTGTAAATATTTTCCACATATAAAATATTCCCCATAACCGCGTTCACCGCTCCCGCGGGAAGATTAGCTCCTGCACCGTCACAGCATTTTACCTGTACGGTAAACGCTGTGCTGTCCGTCACCATGGGAATTTTTACGTGCGCGCCGTCGCCGAAGCGTATGCTGTTCGTCATGCGGTCAAGTACGTAATGCCGGTCGTCCGGTTTGGAATTATCGAAGTTTTCCGTTTCGCTCCATTTTACAAAGAAATCGTTAATTCTGTTAAGTCCGTCGTATTCCGCTTTAACCTCGTCCGGGCGTTCTTTTAAAAACTCCTGCATCGCGGTTTGCGAAAGACCGCGTTCATTGACGTATACGTCGGCGGATAAAATATTGTTTGCGGGCAGAGCAAAAGACATGTTGGCGGTTGCTGTTTCTATATAGAAGGATTCTTCCTCCATCGTCCATACGTTATGAACGGGAACAGCGTTCGGGAGAATACGTTTTATTACGGGAAAGTAACGAAATTGTTCGTCTGACAATCCGTCCCCGCCGGTTATTCTCAGCCAGTACCGGCTTCTCCCCTCAATTGAAGCCGGTGCGAAGTCGCTTCCGAGCGTAAACATAATCGTACCCGAATTGGACAAACCGTTTGTATTGTCGCGTATTCTTAACGGGGAAAACCCTTTCAGCGTTGAATATTCAAGTTTTAAATCCGCACCGGAAAAGCGCGCACTTTCTTCCGTTTCAAAAAACAAGCTGACGGGAGAACCGTTAATTTTTCGGTCAAACCCTAAGTAAACGGCGTTTTGATTATAGGGAAGAGGTTCAAAAGCGGTTATATTCCCGCCCGAAAGCAAACGCGGAGTGAAATCCCTCAGTTGTGTCCCTAAAACCGAAGTAAGTTTTTGCGGCAGCTTACGTTCGCCTTCATAGGAATAGGATAGGTTAAGGTTTTTAATTAACGGCATATTATGCGTACAGGGCTGCAAATAACAGTTATCCGCCTGCATAAGACGAACGCGGATTGCCCGCCCCGTATTTCCGCCGGAGGTAATCGGCTGCCAATCGTCGGGGCAGACAAACGATGCTTCAACACTGCCGTTTATACGCCCGTCAAATAAAGTTGTTAAATCACTGTTAAAAATTAATTTTTTAAATCCTGTTCCGTTGAAATACTCAAACGAAATCTTTTCGGCGCAGGTTCTCGCCGTGTCGAATAAAACCTGTTTAGGCTTGCGCTTAATCACCTTTAATTGCTCGTCCGCCTGCTGAGGGGTGAACGTAACCAATTTTTCGCGGTAGCTAAGCTCAAACCGCAGTATTATATTCGCTCCCTGCTGTTTGAATATTCGGTCATGCCCGATATAAAATTCATCAAATACTGACGCCTGTTCCCCGAAAGGCATAAAGCTTTCAATGTTCATTTCACTTTCGCCGCGGTTTATAAAAGAAGGCGGAAGCGACGCGCAGAAAGACGAGATTTGTAAGGTTTTTATATCCATGCTTTCGGACACCGCGCCGATTGCTTCAACGCAAACCGCTGAAAACTCCGTGTCTGACCCTTGCCGCGCAGGAAGTTCCACGCTTAAACGCAGTTTGCCGATGCTTCCGCTTCGTTTTAAAACAACCGCTCCGTTTTCCGCGGACACAGAACTAAAAGGAACTAATTCGCTCCCGTCGTAATAACTCCATTTATAACAGTTTCCGTCGGCTAATTTTGCCGACAAATCCGCGCCGTCCGGCGCGAAAACGCGCACGGACAAGGCGACATTATCGTCTGTGTCAAACACGCTTTGGTGATACATCAAAAGAGCGTTTTGCTGTACGCCCTCCGCGCTGAAATCAAACAGCCTGAACGGAGGATGCGTTTTATCCTCAAAATTACCGCCGCCGGCATTGCCGCTGGCGTCGTTTTGTTCTTCCTCTTCGCTGTTTTTATTCTCAATTAAATCGGTTTTTTCAACGCTGTTAAATAGAGGGATTATTTTACCGAGCTTCGGAAAAATCGCCATCATTTCAGTTAAGCGCGAATTGGTAACATGAATGTCCGAAAGCGTTTCAAACACAGTTACACCGCCGTCTTCCTTACTGCCTAAAAGCTTTGTTCCGGCGGATACGTTTACGCTTGAAACCGTGTCACGGATTAACTCCAAAACCGTAACGCCCTGCGCGGGGTGTGCGGAAAGAAGCCCGATGTTCAGCATATTGACAAATTCAACGCGGTATTTACGGGGGAGTTGATTTAAACGGTCAATGCTGTCCGCCAACTGACTGCCGAAAATAAGCGCGATTACCGAGCCTATGTCGGGGTTGTCGGGGTCAAACACCCATTCAGGCGTATAAGAAGCGGCAAGCTCCCGGATTTGTTTTTTCACATCTTCAAAGGTTCTGGCGTCGATTTTATAATCTTTATTTGTCTTATTATTAGTCAAAGTCATTCATCAATCCCTCCGGTTCGGTAAGGTAAAACGGGAAAACCAAGTTTTCCGGCACATTGGTCTCCCGTACAATATAATCTATGTTCACAATTAAACAGCCGGGCTGTTCTGATTTATTAATATCAACCTCAATGCCGCCTATACGGGGCTCCTGCTCCGATAAAAGCCTGCGTATATCGTTTTCCATAATCGTAAGCATGGTAAGCCCTGTATCCGTAAAGGTATAGCTTAACAGCCTTCCGCCGAATTCGGGCACTAACCAGCGTTCCCCTTGATTAGTCATCAGGAGTAAGTATACCGATTCTTTTACGCTTTGGTTTCCCGAAGAAACCGCAAAACGCCCCGTCCCGGGGTTCACCTGTATGGGGAATTTCATTCCGCTTCCTAAAAAGTTTTGTTCCATTTTTTCTCCCTGATATTGGCAAGTATTGGCGAGGATTTACCCGATTTTTATAGGACTGCCCGCTATATTAACCATGCCGCCGCTTTCGATTTTGTGCATAGAAGAGGCTTTTTCGGCGATTTGCGCCCCGTCAATTTTAATCATCTGATCACATTTAACTTTAAACTGCCTTGAAGCGGCTATACTAACCTCTTCCGCTTCTATTTTAACCGCGCCGGATTCACCGTTTAAAACGATTTTTATATTATCCCCGACTTCAATGGTAAGTTTACTTTTTGCTTTGACCTTCATAACGCCGTCCTGCGTTTTCATCTCGATAATATTTTCTTTTTCCTTGTCTGTAATTCTGATGATATTATTCTCGTTATCCATTAATAATGTATGGCTTTTTTTTGCGGTTTGCAGCGTTATTTTATCCTTGTCGCCCTCACCCTCTTTATTGTCTTCAAAAGCAAGCGTGCTTCCGTTTTTGGTAACAATCCGTTTGAACTGATTATTCTCGTCAACCGCGTTTTTCAAGAAAGAACTTGCGTCCTTGGGTACGCACCCGATAATATAGGGCTTTTCAATATTACCGCCCTCAAAGGCGAGAACAACCTGGTCGCCGACTTCGGGCAGAAAATAATGACCCCACTTATCGCCGCCACTCGGCTGAACCAAACGCGCCCATTGAAGCTCGTTTGCGTCCTTGTCGCGGGTGGGGACGGTTATACAAACCCGCCCCGGCATATCTTTATCGTAATTCTTGGCGACTATGCCGAGAACAATACCGTTAATGCGGGTATCGCCCGTTTCGCTTTTGGTTGCTTTTTGTGCGGCGATTTCGTCAATAATATCATAAAGAGCCATAAAAACCTCAATTTTAAATCGGCGATTTCTTTTTAACCGAATCAATTTTACCGATAATTTTTGTAGTATAAGTACCGTCGTTTTTAATTCTGTGCGTTACGTTTGTGATATAAAACTTGTTATCCGCAGGAGAACCCACTTCTATTTCAATAAAATTGCCCGGTAAAATTTCGGGAATACCTATACATTCACATTCAAGATACCCGAGTTTGTAAGACATTTCCTCCATTAAAGAATCCAAGCGTATTTTCGCCTGTTCCTCCGAATGAATTGACGGGTCAATATAAACCTTTTGGCTTTTATTGATTAGCGCCTTTGCCGCGCTTCCGGTTGACATATCCTTGCTGTAAGTGCCGTCCGCTTTGATTAGCTGCCCTTTTCCCGCGTCAAGCGAACGCACTTCTATTTTTTGAACCATTCCCGTTAAGCTGTATTCTAAATTAAAGGTGATTACGCCCTTACCAACCGCAAGGCACATTAACGGCGTCTGCGCTGATTTGGCTTTGCGGAAAATGACATTCCCCCTGTCAATAAAAAAATCGAAATTGAATTTTTTCGCCGCTTTTATAATAAAATCATAATCGCTTTCAGATACCATTTCGATTGTTTCCGCACTTGCTTTGTCATTTCCGCCGCCGCCCTGCTTTTTATCGGGCGTATCCGATACGGATATTTTTTCTATTATTTTCGCAGACTGCATTTTTGTGTAAGCGGTGCGTTTGAGTATTTCGTTTACCGCTTCCCCGTAGGATTTTACCTTTAAGCTGTACGCATAACTCGACGCCATCATAACGCCCTTTGCGTCCATGCCTGTTATTTCGATATAAGGCGGGTCTATTCCGTCATACCCGAAGCTGACGCTTGCGACAAACCCCACAAACACAGGCTCCAACACGCCGAGATACCCTACGTAAACCTTCAGCGATACGCCGAGAAGTGCTTGTTTTTCTACATCGCTGAAATTAAAGTCGCCCGTTGACTGGTCATATGCGCCGAATATACGGAAGTTTACTACCGACGCTTCAAACCCCGCAGTTAGGTCAACGGTAATTTCCCCGATAAAAGTTTCTTTCTTTTTCCCGCTGACAGGTTTTCCGTTTACTTCAACATGAGTCTGCGGAAACCCGAAATCGTGATATTTCTTTTTAAGTTTATTATAAGAATCGTCGCCTTTTGTTTTCGGTACATCCGGTGAACTAAGCATAAAATAAACCTCTTATATTCCGATATTAATGAATTTTTGTATATCCTGAAGCGTGCTTTTCCCGGAAATCAAGCCCTTGTCAACACCCGGTTCTCCGAAGAAAGAAGAAAACGCTTTGTCCCAAATTGCATTTTCTCCCGGAGTCATTGTCTGTTTAAGGCTTAGTGTAACTACGCTTCTGATTGGATTCCCGCCCGGGCTGAACATGGTATATTTTGCCCGAACCTCCTGCAAAACGCCTGTAAAAATCATCTTTGCCCATGTAAACGAAATTACCCGCGTGCTTTCCCGCATAATCGCCGCAATCAGCCCGTTGGTTTGTTTCTGCACGCTGTAGCCGCCCGTCAATTCTTTAACTGCCGTTCCCGCAAGCGCGGCGGCGTCTGAAAGCGAAATCCTGAACTTATCGCCGTGAAAGGCGTCCTTATTGCTTACCGCGTCAAAAATCAAGTCAACCATCAAAACGATAGATTCTTTACGCGACTGCATATTGGGAATGGTAGGGTCAAAATTATCCTGCAAATATTTAACATTTACCGGCGTGGAGTTGGCTTCAAACCTGATGCTTGACGGGTTGAACTGTACCTGTATTTCATGGAAACTGCTTTTTAAAACACTTGTCGCCGTGCTTCCGCCAGTCCCCGTATTCCCCAAAGCCTCGGAAGCCTTCGCTGTAACCGCGCTCTGGCTTAAAGATTTTTTGGTATCATTGTAAATAACGAGTTTAGCTTTTTGATTAAACCCGACTAAACCGGCGGCATTTTCCGCTAAAACTGAACCTGCAGACATAATTGTTACCTCAATAAATTATAAACCGAACGCACCCATATTCAACACATTACCCACATAGCCGTCGGCTGTCACCAAATTACCGCTTGAACCTTTAAAGGCGTTATCGAAATCTCTTATCCATCTTTGGCTTTCCGCGTTATTCTTTTCATTTACTAACATTAAACGCATATTGGCGCGTACAGGATGCCCCTCAATGGAAAACATGGTGTATTCCGCTGAAATCTGCGCTATATTCCCCACAAATGTGAATTTTTCCCACGTGAATTCAATTAAACGCGTATAGGGGTTTCTTACCGCGGCTAAAAAGGCTTCCACCTGCGGACGGACAGACCAGACCGTTCCCTTTAGCTTCATGCCTGCCGTAACCAAGTTCTTGGTTAAATTTGCCACACCCGGCGTAAATTTCTCACAGGTAAAGCAGTCGAAAAGATTAACCTCGTCAAAAACCAAATTCATCGTTAAGGAAACCTTTGCCGGTTCATGCGCGACAGAGTTGGAAACAGGCGAATCTTTACCGGTTCCCTCCACGCTGCCATTTGTTGAAACAGGCTGCTGACCGCTTAAAATTAGCTCCTTGGGGTTAAACTGAACCTTATACTGCCTTTTTTTATATTCACTGCTTTCGAGAAGAAGCTCGGTTGCCGCCTTATCTCCGCTTTCAATGGTTTCAACTATTTTTTCCAATTCCGGTTTTGGGATTTCGGGAGAAAAATCAATCTTCGGCGCGTATTGTCCAAGCTCTAATCTCTTAGCCTTCTCGCGGAAATCCCGCACGGTGATAATGGCTGTGCTGACACTGCCGAGCAGTAAATTTTTCGCGGTTTGCGCTGCGCTCACCTATACCCCCCCTTTTTTTATTGTCAAAGCTTTAAAACTTTCCCCGTCTTGCTCTTTCAAGCGATAAACGGCGTTCCATACTGCTGTATACTTTTTCGGAAATTACGCTCATCTGCTTTGCAATCGTGCTGTTGACTAAACTTGTTATATCCTCTGTGCTTTTGGCTGTCTGCTCTTGAATAAGCTTATGAATCTGCGTTTCATTAACGGTTTGGTTTGCGTTTGTTTCGGTATTGATTGTTTCTGTTTTGATTTCCGTGCGGTTTTGTGCCTGCGTTAATCGTTCAATTAATTCTTCCGGAAGCCCCTGCTGTTCGGTTTGTTTATGAACGGTTAACGCGGGTTTACGGAAATTATTTGGCTGATAAGCGGGTTTTTCTTTTATAAACCGCATTTTTTCAGTAAAGGTTTCCGCTTTCTCATACGCGCTTTGCGTTTCTTCTTTTAATAATTCGGTTTTATGGAATAATTCGGTTGAGCTGTGTTTTTCAGCTTTACGAATTTCGGCGTTAAATATTGCCACTTGTTTTTCCGCCTGCTCCTCGGAATTATCATAACCGTCGTTTTGCACCTGCTGTAAAAGACTGCGGTAAATCAGTTTAGTTGTTTCGTCCGCAACCGATAAAACGGCTTCTTCTTCCGGAAGCAGGTTCATATGCGTAAATTCAATCTGCCGGTCTTCTTTTGTTTCGCTAATTTCATTGTTGATTGAAGTAAATTGCTTTTCCGATTCGGAGAATGACAAATGATATTCGTTACTGTGCTGTTGTTTTAAAAGGCTTTCATAAATCAGCTTTGTTGTTTCGTCCATGCCCGATAAGTCAATTTCTTCTTCGGTTATAACGGGCTTATGCTGAAAATCAAGCGTTTCGGGATTTATGTCTTTTGCTTTTTTACTTTCGGTTTTTTTCTCTTTTGCGGATTTCCTTGACTGTAAAGCACTGCCGTCCTGTTGCATAAGAAGCTGTTCCTGCGTTGTTTTTTTCGTTTGCTCTGTTATTATTTTTAAATGTTCCTCCGGCGTTATGCCGGAAAAAGGCTGGTTTTTTACATGAGTAATTTCGGAAACGCCGAATACTTCTTTTAAAACATTCGGTGGGATTTCCGCGGCTTCGCGTTGTTTTTCCGCAAGCTTTACGGCGTCCGCCTTATCTTCGCCGGAACGCCCTAAGCCGTTCACTTTCAGCATTAATTTTTCTGCGGCTTCTTTGTTCTTTCGGTCATACTCGTCAAGCTGTTGTTTTAACTCGTCAAAAACCTTTTCTTCCCGCTCTTCCTGCGGAAATGCTTCGCCGCTTTTATTTATTAATTCCGTATATTCCGCAACCGCCGTATCATTGAACCGATTGACGGCGTTATTATTTTCATACGATATATGTAAATTTTCACTGTCTAAATTCTGCTGTGACAGGCGTTTTGAAAAATTACTTGTTAAATAATTTATTTCTGTTTTTTCGCTTTGAAATATTTTTTGCTCTTCGCTTTTTTTATAACCGGTAAATATAATTTCCGATTTTTCGCGGTTGATTTCACGGAGAAGTTCCCTGTAGCGGTTATAAACCTGTATTTTATCCGCTTCTTCCGAAGTAAATTTTTCTGTCTTTTCCGCTTCAGCTTGATAATCGTTATCTTGAAATAGCGGCAATACAGCTTTTAGCGGAAAATCGGAAAATTCCCGCGATATTTTAGTAAGCAGGGCTTCTTCTTTTAAAGTAAGTTCTTTTATTTTATTGCTGATAATCCGGTCTTCCGTGCTGTAATTTGTTTTATAAGTTCTGAACATCTGAAACCGCGCAAGAGATTTTTCCGCCGCGTGATAAACAATATTTGATATATCCGTCCAAAGGTTTTGGTTGTTTGAAATATTATCAAGACGCGCTGTAAACACATTGTCAATTAAATTTAATAACGCGCCCGCCGTACTTTGTTCAATTACCTGACGTTCGTTCACGGGAACGGGAAGGCTTTCGCCCGTTTCATAACGGTTAATATGAACGTGCTGTAATTCGGGCGCGTTTGAATCCGTACCGGTAAACCGCTGTTTCATTTCCGAAAACTGAATGAGATTCCCCACGCGGAATTGCTCTATTGTGCGGATTTCCGACGTTTTGATTTGATTGCTTGTATCTGTTTTATTCCCTGTGTAGTTGTTGATAATATGATACATTTCGGCGGTTTGCAGACGTTTATAAATCTCGTTATGAATTGTGTAACGCGGCGTTTCGGATAATTTAATCTGCTCGGAATCTTTCTCCCTGACAGTTCTAAGCTGTTCGGTTCTCTCTCCGGTTTGTTTATTTTTATATTCCGGAATATTTTTTTGATACAATTTAAGTAAATTATATACACTTCTGTTATCTTCCCGCAGTTCTTTCACCTGCCGCATAAACTCTAAAACGTCCGTAATTCCGATTTTACGCAGAACTGATGAAATATAAACCTCGTCCTGATAAGTGTATTTGCTGTTATTGGCAAGCAAAATACGGTTGACAACGCTGTTAAGGATATTGAGTGAGAATTCGTGCTTATTTCCTATGTTCTGCTGAATATTAAAGCTTGCCGAATCACTAAAAAACGCGGGGATTTCCGGCGGTGTGCTGACTAAAAAGAACAAATCCTCCGCAGTTAAATTCGCGTTCATTACTGAATAATTCTGGCTGATTCGGTTGCAAAAAGCGTCCGCGATTATATTTCCGCCTTCGCCGCACAGCGTATAAGCCGTTATGGGGCGGGCGGTTTTTAATTTAAGCGGTTCTTTTAATGTTAACATAACTTATTTCCCATTAAAAATTAATTCCTTTGGTTGCCGCGTCCATCCAAGGTAAATCAAGCAGTACCATTTCGCGGTAAGCGATGGTTGTCGTTTCCGTAATTAATTCCGATTTATCGCCGTTTAACTCGCCGTATGTCTTTTTCATTACCGTACAGCCGGTAAAAGCGTATGCCCGCGCCCAGGTTAAAGGATTGAAATCGCGCGTAGGATAACGCGCAATAATCAAAAGCACCGGAAGCGCGAGTTCCGCTCCGTTCGGGAGCGGGTCAACGTAATCAATCCCTATATAACGTTCGACTTCTAACGTAAAAGGTTTACTGATTGGCTTCCTGCGCATATGAACATAATCGTTCAGTCCGCCCTCCTGTATAAGCTCGTATTCGTTTTCTTTCGTGAACGCTTTTACGCTTTTGCAAGGCAGGTCAAACGCCAGTTCCACCCGAAGCATGAAATTAAAACCTACAACCGGATTAACGCCCTTGTTCCACAATAAAAAGTTGCTGTCAGCCATTGAACGGTTACTGTCGTTGTTAGATTCTTCATATGGCATTGACGGCGGGTTTATGCTTGGAGGGTCCGGCGACACTGCTTCTTTTTCTTCATCGGGGTCGTCATCAAAAACAGGTATTCCGACTTTTTCTTTACCGGAGTCGTCTTCTGTTTCAGTGTTGTCATCTTCAGAATCTTCAGGCATTTCTAAATTGTTTTCATCCATGTTAGTCACCTCTCCTTATCGCGGTTTAAAATTAATATCGAGTATGCTTTTTTCTTTTTTACTTCTGTTTTCTGAGGGAGTTAAAGCGGTATTGATTGAGGAAATTTCCGAACACCAGCGTCTTCTAACGTTATGCTCAAGCGATTCGACTTCGCTGTTGCTCCAGTGAAAATAATAGGAAATGAACGACATTTCACGGTATAATTCCTCTTCCGGATATAACGCTATCCCTCCGCGGTAAAATTTACGGGCACCTCATGCGCGTGACCGCATTCGGGGCAAACCGCCTTTACAACCGGCGGTTCAATATTGTTAATCCGCTGATACATATCCTGCAAAAACGCCAAATCAGCGGTGAAAAGGCTTTCAATCACAGCGGGAACGATTGCGGGAACGCCCTCTATTTCCGTAACTACCCTTGCTAATATCACAATAGTAAGATAAGACGGATTCCCCAGTACACGCGGGTCTTTTGTCGCGCCGATTTCATCTCCCGCCGTCGCCAACCGCATTTTTCCGCGTTTATGAACAGTGCCGTCTGTGCCTATAAACCCGCGCGGCAGTTCAAAATCATAAATGGTGGTCATGTTATTTTATCTCTCCTTAGAAATAATTGTACTAAAATCCAATAAAATAAGTTTTATTGGATTTTAGTACAGATAACCGCGAAATCCTGTAAATCCCGCGGTTATCCGAACCGCATTAATTAAGCCGTAGCACCGCCGCCTGCCGCTTTTCCGCCCGGAATCAGAATTTCCTCATAAGCGATTTCAACTGATTCAATCGCCACTTCGCTTGTGGTAGCGTTCAAGTCGGGACCTGTATACTTTGCGACCCATGCGTTTTTCAGCGTCCAAACCATATGCTTGGCGTCGCCCGCGCTTGTAACAATCGCTGTCGGCGAATCGTTGTCAATAATATCAATCAGCTCTATTGTTACGCTCTGACGGTCTATTTTCGCGCGCTGTTCGCTTACGCATTTAAGTACCCATTCCTTGAAAGAAGAATCCTTTGTAACGCCGTATTTCAATGTAATATTCCCATGCTTAACCAAGCCCGGAATTTTAACGGGTGCAAGGCTCGCGGCGTTTCCCTGCCTGAATTCAATTACGTCTACGGAGGAATCGATGCCCGTAACCTCAGAGAAAGCAGCTGTTCCCGCTCCGTAGTTTCCCACCGAAACCAAAAAATTCATTTTAGTCAGCGGATAAAAATGTGTCGCTTCTGCCATTTATAAATACACTCCTTTTTTGATTTTAAATATTGCTTTTGTTTGATAACTGTCAATTGACAATTGACGATGGTCAATTGTTAGCCGCAATTCGTTGCGATACGTTATTCGCCGCCCGCTTCAGACGTAAACTGCGTTACACGGAATATAACGAATTCGGCGGGGCGTACGGGAGCAATACCGATGTTGCAAATTAAACGCCCGTTTAAAATATCGTCTTGGCTCATCGTAGAAGACCCTATATCTACGAAAAATCCTTCAGCGGGTGATTCACCCGCGAACATTCCCGCTCTGAACAGAGTTTCAAGGAAAGAGGAAATGCTCATCTGCACCCTTGCCCAAAGAGAAGAATTGTTAGGCTCAAACACAACCCAGTTGGTCGCGTTTTTGATGGATTCCTCAACAAATATGAACAGTCTGCGGATATTAACATATTTGAAGTTGGCGTTGGAGCAAGCCGTGCGCGCACCCCATACGCGGATTCCCTGTCCGGGCAGAGCGCGGATTAAATTGACGCCCGCGGGGTTCAAAATATCCTGTTCACCCGTTGTGTAGTTGGTTGAAAGACCGGAGCAGGCAACTGTTTCGTTAGCGGGAGCTTTGTGAACACCTCTGGCAATATCGGTTCTTGAATAAACGCCCGCAACCGAACCCGACGGCGGGATAAACAACGGTTTTTTAGAAAGGCGGTCAAAGTTCTGAACCCAAGGGTGATACATTGCCGCGTAAGTAGAGTCAATCATATTCCGGTATTCTATGATTTCGTCCGGTTTGGTATACTCTACGGGTATATCAATGATTGCAAAACGGTTTTTCTCGTTTTCGCAGTGTGCTACAAGGGAAACCACCACTTCAGGAATGGTGACGCCCGGTACAGCCATTATGCTGACGGTGTTGTTCTCCGTGAACGCCTGAATACCCGTGCGTTTCCCCGGACCTTTGTCCTCTCCTATGTACACACCCGCGTCAAGCGACTGGGTATTTCCGTCTGAACCGCCGGAAAACGAAACTGTTCCTTTCAGCGCGCCTTCGCCGAAAATAAGCGAAACAGGATTGTCAATGTCGCCCGAATCCTTAACGGTCATTTTAACCGTTTCGCTTGAACCCATGCGCTTTACAATGTAATTCGGCGAGCTGACGTTAAACGAAACGTCGTTGTAAACCTCGGCAATATCGTCACAGCGGACGATAATATCCATCTCAGCCGAATAAATAAACAGTTTGGGCACAATCGCGTCGTCTACAGGGCTTGAAGAAAACGCCTTTTCAAAAGTAACCGTGCTGTCAAATATAGTGGCAATACGGTTATATTCCCCCGCAAATTCTACAATGTCGCCCTCGGCGAAGCCCGCCGTCGTTCTTGCGGTAAAGACCTTTTCGTTTCCTTCATCCTGCGCAATAAGCTGCATTTTACGTTTATTGCTTGCGATAAAGGAAATGCTGATTCGGTTGCCCCATTTGCCTTCGTTGGAAGCGATAAAAGTTAATATGCCTTGTTTTGCTTTCGCGGGTTTAGCGTCGGCGGGAACTACGCGGCTGATGTAACAGCGCGTGCCGCCGTTGGCGAAGAACTGTTCAACGCTGTACGGTAAAAAGCGGAAAGTGCCGTGGGTGTATTCGCTTAAATAACCGCCGAATTTACGCTGATAATCCGCGAAATTGGTAACTAAAACAGGCGCGCCTATTGACTGCCCTCTTTCAGTTAATCCGACAAAGCCGGCTGTGCTTGTGCCGACTCCCTCAATGGCGCGCGGCGAAGAATCATATTCCTCAATATACACGCCCGGTGATAAATACTCTGCCATACTTGTTTTGATTTCGGAATTGTTCCGTAGTTTTCCGAAACCAACCTCCTTTCGGTTATTAGGTTTATTTTTTGATTAAGAATAAATTACTTTTCCCTGCCCGGGAGAAATAATGCTGATTGAACCCGCGTAAGAACAAATGAGCTTTGCGTCTGTTGAAAGCCCGGGGATTCCGCTGATGAGCGCGGTTTTGCCCGCGCACAGCCAAATTCCCGCAGGCACCGGAATACACGGCATAGGGGTCAGTACGCCCAAAGCGGCGGCGGTTGCGGAAGCAACCTGAGGATTTGCAAGGGACGTACAAAGCCCGCAGGGGGCGATATTCGCAATAGGCGCGGCGTCCTGAACCGTTGCCGCGGGCGCGCCGCCTATCAGGGTTTTCACCTGTGAAGTAGCCGTGAGAACACCGGGAGCTGTACCCATTGTACACATAATATTCGCCCCCGATACTGCCGGAACAGCCATTGCTACCCTCCCCCTTTTTTCCCGAACGGGACAGACGGGCTTCTGCACCTGTAAGTTTTAATGACCGCCCACCCCTTTCTTTTCTTTTAAAACAAGCTGTTCTTCATTACTGAAGTCTGTTGTTTGAAAAAACTCGCCTTTTTTTGTAACAAAACGGACGAGCCATTTGGCTTTGCCGCTTTCCTTGCGAACCCTCAGCAGGTAATTATTTTTTTCTGTTTTTCCGATTACTCTTGCCGCTATTATGCGGTTCTGATAAGCGTTTTCGGGTTTCTCCAAAGGTTCTTTGATTTTTAAAAGCGTTTCGGAAACATTCTTTTCTATAATAAAAGGTTCATATTCCTCATCTTCGGCGGCAACAGCCGCGTAATACACGCTGTCGAACAATAATTTATAAGGATTGAACACGGTTAAAAGGCGTTTTCTGACATCGTATTCTTTTATTAAACAAGGGTTCTGAACGATTTTTACAGCGTCAAGTTCAATAATGCCGGTAAGCACGCCTTTGAGTGTAAAGCAGGGGAATTCGGGAAAGTATTTTTCACCCGGGAGCATGTGCGTTTTTATGTAAGGCAGGGCTTCGTCCAATTCGCCGTAATTCACCTGTATTGTTTTGGTTTCATACCCGTTTGCCGTAATTTCAAGCTCGAAATCCTGCCGCGGCTGTTCAAGCTCTAAGAAAATAAAGTTGCCGTCGGCGTCTTTTCGCGGAATGAAATCCTTACCGTTAATTTTAACCCTTACGCCGCCGGTTATGGTTTTGCTTACGGACGTATCGATTAATTGCAAACATAAATCAAGCCTGTGCGTAATTTTTGAAACTAAAACCATAATATCCCTGCGTCCTTTCTATGTTTCTTTGCCGTGCCTGTCTTCGATGTTGAACTCGGCTTGCGTAACACGCGGCGTTTCTATGATGATTTCACTTGAGAGCAGAACCGGCGCGGCGCGGTAAAACAAGCTGATTTGATAAGGTTTATTGATTGCTGACCATACCCTGACCTTATCCTCTAAAGACAGTCTTGCGGGAGATATGATAATGGGCGGCTCGTTGGTTTCTAACCAAGGCTGCAGGGTTCGTGGATTAATGATATTCCCGTCGTTGACGATTTGCGCCGCTCTGCCGATAATTTTCTGTATATCGTGCGCTTTTAAGCCCATTTGCGAAGAACCGTTTATAAACAGCATATAATACAAAGCATACGGGCGCGGCGGTTTTTTCAGCCGCGTTCTGTCCGCGCTTATCAGCGGCGGCGTGGAAATATCCCCTTCTTCTCTAATATCATAAAGATATAAGCCCAATATATAGTCAACGTCCTGTTCTGCGGGAGAAGATACGTCAATATTATTCGGCGACGGAATAGGCTCAGGGCACATTTTCTGCCTTAAAGAGCGGACAAGATGACTGCTGACATCGGAAATAATCGGATAATCCGCCATAATTAAACCTACTCTCTTTTATAAATTATACTAATACCGATTATAAAAGCTCTTAAAAATCCGTACAAAAAGCTTGCGTTTATGGGTTTTTGTAGGGATTTTTCAGAAAGCTTTTAATGAGGGATTAGTATTAATACCCGCGTAAAAAAATATCTAAAAGTTCGTCTGCTGTTGATTTAAATTCTTCGCATATCAGAATCCCGTTTTCAGTTCCGGAAATATAAACCCCTTCGCACCCGAAATTAGCGGCGGCGTAGCTGTTGGGAATGTATACATCTCCCCTTTGCTGTGCGGTAAACTGCATTTCTTCGCTTTCTTCTCCGTTTTTGCTTCTGATTACTTTATCGGAGTAAACCGTAAAAGCGTAGTAAAGCGTTCCTTTGGTCAGCACAGCTTGGTTAAGATTACGGTTGCGGACATAGCCCATCTTCGTGAATTTCGATATTGTTTTTACCGGTATGAACACGTTTACCGGCTCGCCGCATTTCAGGAATATAAACTGGTTTCCTAAATTAAACTCATTAACAGCTTTAGACTGCGCTAATCTTAACGCGTCGCCGCTCCCCGTTTGGTCGGCGTACGCCAAAAGAGCTATTATAAAAGCAACTGCGTTTTCATCGTCCGACCCGCCCGTACCGCTTAAACCGCCCGCGCTTCCTAAACCTCCCGAACCGCCCGCGCCGCTTGAACCTCCCACTCCTCCGGAATCGCTGCCCGCGCCTCCTGAACCTCCCGCACCGCCGGAGCCGTCAAAAAACGCATTTGCTAACGCTTCAAAATCCACTTCGTCTAACATTGCGCTTTCGTAAGCTGAACGGTTATCCAAAATAGTCTGCTCGACTTTATCAATTGCGCCGTCAAATATGTTCGTACCATCGCGTTCTGCTTTTTGAAGCATGGCGTCAAATACATTCTTTAAAGCGGGGAACACGATTTTAAAATTCATGTCAAGAAGCCCGCTGAGCGCGTCTATGCCGTCGTCCAAACCGCTTGTATCGCCGTTTGCAACTGCGTCAAGCAAATCCTTGCGCAGTCCCGCTACTAAATTGCCTACTGAGTTTTCGGATAAGCTGTTGTTCAGCACGCTTAACTGCGTTTCCAATCCACGGATTTTATCGTCGTTTGCGCCGTCGTCGTTATCATTGCGTAATTCCTCAAGCTGAGATTGTAAATCGGCTATTTCATTATTAACGTCGTTTTCCGCTTCGGCGATTTTACTGTCTATATCGCTGATTAGCTCTTCGATTCTTTTCGCTTCCGCTAAGTCGTTGTTGTCAAGCGCGCTCATATAATCGTTTTGCAACGCGCCTTTTTCGGCTTGCAATTTATCTAAGTCGCTTCCGCCGAGTTTTTGCTGAAGTGCCCGTAAAATTCTTGATAAAAATTCTATATGGTCCTCTACGCTGTTGTCCGAATACCATTTGTAATTATCATCTTTGACAATTCTGTACCAATTCGTAGTCAAATCAAGGCGTTCGTTAATATAATCCATGCCGTCCGCAGGGTGCATACGGTCGGTAAGTGCCTGAATAAAGAATTCCAACTCACTCCGTTCGCCGTTCAGAAAATCCGCGCTTGTTTTAGCGATTGAATTCAGGATTGCGCCCGCCGCGCCGGTAGAAACGGCAGTTTTATATTCAGATGTTTCCCCCGCCGCGAGCGAAGCGGTGTAACGCTCTGATGAGTCGGGGATTAATCTGCCGTCTAATACTTCAAATTCGCCGTCCCTGTTAATGATTTCGCCGTTCAGAATATTATTTAAATATACCAAATTTTGAACATCAATGCCGCAGGCGGTATAATTGTTGGCGTTCGCGTGGCTGATTAAATCGGTTGCATATTGGTAATAAACCGACGAAGAAACGCTTACGCCCTCACTCATCATTTTACCCTGATGAAGAATCAATGCCGCCTGAATGTTGGCAAGGCTTTCGTTTACCGCCGCGACAAGGCTGGTGTCTGCGCTTTGCCCTTCCGTACCCGCTTCTTCTTCGCTTCCTTCGGTATCCGCAACTGCCTGCAATTCCTCCGCATAAGCGATAAGCGTTTCTTCAATAATTCCGAATACTTCGGCGCGTCTTGTTGCGTCTACGGAATCCATCACCGACTGAACAGCGTCTGTTTGGTCGCTTTCCGCTTTCGGGGCGATTGCTTCGTAATAGGCTTGCAGAGAACTTAAATCATTATCGCAGGTTCTTGTAACACTGTTTTCTACTTCTGTTTGGAAGAATAAGGCGATTCGTGCAATTTTTGCTTTGCCTTGTTTAGAATCGCTCTGCATTTCCCTGTATAAATCATACTGCATTTTAAGCGGCAGAAGCTCGTCTAATTTTTCAAGTTCGTAAGGGTTATATATATCGAAAATATTCACAGACTCTTTGGTTCTTAAATCATAAGTAATGCCGTCCGATTTGGTATGATGAGTGAAGAACAGGGTTTCAATTACATCGTTTTGAACCGGCATGCTTTCTCCTGCGCCCGCGCCGTCAAAGCCTGTTGCAATCGCGGAAATTGAAGTCGCCGTTGTAATATCGCACCATACCCCGTCTAAAAGCTCGGATTTATAAAAAACCCTGTCCTGCCCGGATTCAAGCGCGGAATCCTGCGCAATTTCATATAATTTATCGGAGAGCGCGCTTAAATGAATCAAATGCGTACCGATGACAAGCGTTGAATTTTCGATTTCAGCCGCGTTAATATGAACGGCTTCTTCTTCGTTCCATAAAGCATTAACAATATTAGCCGCAACAACAGCAACCGTAATTAATATTAAAACCGCCGGTATAATTATTTTCTTTTTTAAAAACTTCTTCATTTAAAAACGCCTCCTTCCTTATTAATTAATAACTGTCAACTATCCTTTAACTGTCAACTGTTAATTGTATCGTTTGTTCTTTCGTGTCAAAACGTGCATTTCCGAGCAATTCTTTGTCTTTGTCATATACAAGGATTTTTATATCCTCAAGCGCGGTAATCAGCAGTGACAGATAGGTAAA
>Ga0082212_10002538_pt1 | contig 26557 bp, 18 predicted proteins | sample TergutNt197P3_FD_71548 | JGI IMG/M metagenome (GOLD analysis project Ga0082212, IMG submission 71548) | Neocapritermes taracua P3 segment gut microbial communities from Petit-Saut dam, French Guiana - Nt197 P3 | ecosystem: Host-associated > Arthropoda: Insects > Digestive system > Gut ...
CTTCATTGATCCATGACAAACGCGGCGAAGCAACATCTACAACCGATGGATTCGTCATGTATTCGCAGGTTAATTGCACCGGTTTAATTTTACTTTTACTGCTTTCCGTACATGATATTAAAGCAAATATCATCATGAACGACAAACATATAGCACTGATTTGATAAAATAACTTTGTTTTCATCTATTCTATTATTTAAACGTGATCTTCCCTGCAAAATCATTTACATGCATGTTTGCTTCTTCCATATTGGTTACCTTCTTTCCATTGATATAAATATCTTCAAATAATACATCGGTTATATTATATTCTTCATCATACCCCCTGAGCGTAGTTTTTGGGAAGAAATCGGAGTTGACTCGAATATTTTTATACGTGATATTGTATATTTTACCTCTTTGATCTATCATATCTCTACTATATCCGGTTTTTTCAATGTTCATCCAAACCAATTGGCCTCCGGCAATAGGCGAGGGGTTGGCAAATTTTCTAACTTCGTAACTCTCAATATTAGAAAGATCACGTACCGGATTTTGAGGGTTGTCAAAATAATAATAATCATCACACACAGGGTCTTCTACCCGAATATCTTCATAATGAATATCGAAAAGCTCAGCTCTGTCGCCGGGTTGTAAACTTAATGCGATATATTGATAACGAATAATATCAATATCCATGAAAAAAATATGATGTATTGAATCACATACTGTTTCAGCTCCGATTTCTAAATTTCTTCCCCAGTCGCACCACAATACACATTGATTAACATATATATTTGTAATGTTGGAATGTTTCGTACGGCTCAATCCTTTTAATGCAATACAATCGTCAAAAGCCCGTACAAAGGATTTGGTGACAGTTACATTTTGACTGTTCACAATATCAATACCATCCGCATTATATCGCCAGAGGCCTATCAGTTTCACATTCTCCACATGAGCATTTCTCGCCTCTGACATGGAAAGTGTCCAACTTGGCGAATCTCTGAGAATGATGCCTTCGATTTTTATACCGGTACACTCGTTCAGTCTGATCATGTTACCCTGACCTCGCCCAAAAGAAGAGGCGTCAATTATTCCTCTTCCCTGAATGGTTATGTTTTGCGCATTGTTGGCCCTGATCAATGTTTCAACTATAGCGCCGCCCTCAACATAAATGCTTTGGTTGTCTTTCAGTTCGATGTTACCCGGTCGATGACGGCCGGGTCCAAAATAATAGGTATATTGATCCTTATCTTTTTTCTGATCTTCAATGGGATTGACAAACAAAAACAATGCCTGATGATGATCATTGATTTCAATAGCCAACTGGCATGGCTCCCTGACCTGAAAACGAATCTTATTACCAACGACCCGGGGTTTGATGTTTTTTGAAAGAGGACGAATAGTTACCTTTTCTATCGTTTTCTTCGATTCGATTTCAACATCTACCGTCTCATCGGTATCGAAATAACCAAACGAGGCAAGTTCCGTTTGCTCCAAAGGCCGTTGATACCCCGGATAGCCCATATTGACCGGAGCAGCCGAAACGCGCGTCTGATAGATAAACAATGGTTGATTGTTGATTTTGACAGAATAATCCGTCGAGGATTCTTCGTCGACAGGAGCAGGATAAATGATTGTTTTTCCTGTTTTTCCACACCCTAAAACAATACAGCCTGAAATAATACAAAATAATAAAGATCTCATGATAAATATTTCTATAAAGTTTATTTCACCCAAATTTCGCCAAGTTTATACCATCCGGGTGCTGTTTCACGCTCATTTTTTATCGGCAGTTCAATATTTTTGTTTTTGTTAAATTCTGTTGTTGCCCATTTTCCATCCGCTCTGCTTCGCAGGTTCACCAACAAATCATATTTGCCTTCTTTCAGATTTTTATCAAGATGGATGATACAATGCTCGGCTATTATTTCATTAGGCATCCATGTCCGGTTATCTGATTCCGCCAAAGTCTGGGTAAACTGACTTCCGGTTTCCTTATTCACCAAACGTATCGAAAAGTCGTATTTGTTGTATGCCGGAGCAACTCCGTGATTCTCCCAGGTCATACGGATATAATTTCTGTCGGAATTTGTCCTTAAAGTATCGGGAAGCAAAGCAAACTTCGGAAAATACCAGTAACCGCTTAAATTTGCCCATCTGATAGCATTTCTGTAGTTCTGATTCAGCCACTCGCGCGGGTAATGGTGAAATCCGATCATCGTCGCTTTTGTTTCATGAATGGCTTTCTCAAAATCACCGTCCCTGAACATTCCATTGCGTACAGCATCTCTGTAATGATCATGTTCGAGAACGACAGGAATTGATTTGTAAACCGAATTGAACAATTCGGGAGAACGGATACAGGAAGGTCCGAACCCCAAAGTTCTTAAATACCAACTCACATTAGCGCTGTCATCACGATACCCTATACCTTTTTCCCTGCAATACCGAAAAATTTCGTAATCAGCGCCGTCATCGGTATCTCTTTGACCTATAAAATCATCGCTAATGATCAATGTCGTATTTTTATAACACCGTTTATACAGATCAATGTGCTTTTTAACTGCTTCAACGGGGACGTCTACCCATCCCGAAGAAGCTGTATGACCTTCGCCCCATTCGCCGATACTTCCGATATCTACGTATGAAGTAAACGGCTTGTCATACCTGGCTGCGAATGCTTTATGGAAATTTTCAAGTTTCTCAAGAAATATGGGATCACCGTAGTCAGGCGCCCAGGCCTGAACTCTTCCTCCCGGCATAATTTCGCCTTTTGCTCCCGCTTTTATTACCCATTCCGGCGTAGCGTAAGCAATCGTCGTTTCTTTGCAGGTAATTCTAAACGATACCGTTTTTCCCCACTTAACCCACCGGTTAACAACGGAATCAATCACTTGCCAGTTAAAAACTCCCTCTTCCGGTTCAATATAACTCCATGCAAGTCGCATGTAGATATTCGTAAGTCCCGGAAAATCGTGCAGCGAATCATTAGGCGCCAATCTGCTTCCGTAATTGTTAAGACTGTTGCTGTAATAATGCACTTCCCAGCCTTTATGCGGGTTATTTAATGCTTTTGCATCATCCCAATATCGCTCAAGATTGAAAAAGGTTCGATTTTTATAAGTGCCTTTACCTTCTTCAGGATTTGTGCCTACCGCCTGTGCCGCAATATTTAAACAACTTATAAATAACAGCATAAGCGCAACTAAAAATTTTAACAGATTTTTCATGGATTTACGTTAATTTTTAAATTGGTAAGTACCCTGCATCACATTCACTTTCAGGTATCCATTCTCTATTCCTGTTATCTCAATACCTGCTACGGTTTCAATGGCCTGTCCGCTTTCGGTTACAGCTGAATTTCCGGAAACAGGAATATACACGGTTGCATAACTGCCTACCGGAATGGTGATATTCATCTCTATTTGACCACCGGTAATCCTTTTGACCTCAGAAACAACTTTCCCGTAAGGCGTCATATTGGAATAATAAGCATGTTCTAATTTTTGAGGCAATTGCGGTTTGATGATGATGTGTCTGTATCCGGGTTCGTTTTCGCAGGCATTCACGCCGGCAAGCGTGCGGTAAAACCAGTTCAGCCCGCCGCCAAACATGGGATGATTCCGCGAAGCTCTCCCACTCCAAAACTCCCATGTTACCGTTGCTCCCTGTTCGATCCAGTGACCATAGCCGGGAAAATCGCGCTTGTTCATCGCTTCATAGGCTACATCGTTCATTCCGTTGGCAGCCAGCGTCTCGAAGAAAAACTGGGTAGCGTATATCCCCGTATTCAGATGTCCGTTATATTTCCCGACAATCTCGTCATGCCATGTTTTTACCACATCGTCGTAACGCTCCTGCGGTACGCCCATCACCAGCGCATAAACGTTGCTTCCGTAATCGCCGTATGTTTTGTTTTCCGCATCATAGAATTTTTTGTGGAACGCTGTTTTTACATCGTTGGCGATGGTAGAAAAATACGACAGGTCGTCCTGCCGGTTCAGGGCTTTGGCTGCCTTTGCCGTAAAATCGGCGCAGCGCCACAAATAAAAGGTATGCACCAGTTCTTCGGAAGGAATTTCAAAAGCAGGCGACCAGTCACCCAGATTCAGCCAGTAATTGGAGCGGACGGAATTTAAGTTTGTCTTTTGCGAAAACATAGTCCCGTCTTTTGTAAGCCAGGTGAGCATGTAACGAACCTGTTCCTTCATGGCGAAATAATTATCTTCGAGCAACTTTTTATCCCCGTAATGAAGATAAAATTTCCAGGGCATGACGTTCATAGCCGATCCCCAGGGAACCCCGCCTCCGCAACCGGGCTGCCAGGGCGCGCCGTTTGGCACATATCCCGTTTCGATGTTCTGGGCGTCGCGCATGTCGCGAATCCATTTTTCATAGAATGCGGCTGCATCGAAATTATGCATCACGGTAACACAGGCCACCTGTCCGTCGCCCGTATAGGGAGCGCGTTCGCGGTGAGGGCAGTCGCTTGCAACGCCGCCGTGCATGTTGTCTAACTGACTGCGTTGCCAGATCGTATTGATCCGGTCAAACAAAGGATTGGATGTTCTAAACTCGGCTGAAATATTTACATCAGAATTGACCGCTTCGGCAGTCAGCATGTCGGGGGTCAGTTTGTCGACGCCGCTGATCACGGCCCTGCTGAATACATACCATGTAAAACGCGGAGCATATGACTCTTTCCCGCCTCCCTTAAAAATATATTTCTGCACGCCTAACGGCGATTCGCAAATGTATTTCACATTCAACGTATCGCCTTTCCTGCCCTGTATATCCTTAAACCGAATCCAACCGGAAATTTCCACGCCAAAATCTACCTCATAATCGCCGGCGTCATTCTTCACCAATGATACGGGCTTGAGTATTTCAACAACCTTGTCGGTCGGAGCGGTGTGCGCATTGAGTTCGCCTGTTGGCGCTTCGCGAAGCACGGCGTTTTTCCATCCCGAATCGTCGCACGCAGCGGTTGCCCATCCGTCTGTTTCAAGGTTGGCGTTATATATTTCGCCGTCGAAAACGCCGTTCATCACAATCGGCGATTCCTTCACTTTCCATGTTTCATCGGAACAAATGACGTCTTTCGTTCCATCTTTATAGGTAATCTCTATCTGACACAGGAAGCGCGGCGATCCGAACGAGGCCATCCACCGCGATGTACAATCATAAAAACCGTCGCCAATGATAGCGCCTGCCACATTCTCCCGTTTCACAAGCAGATGGGTGACGTCATAGGCTAAATACATCACGCGGTATCCCCTGAAATTATTGTCGATGGATATGGGCAACTGATCATAGGTAACATCATCGCGTACAGTAAAGTTGGTCAGGTTCGGCACCAGACAGTCGTCGCCCGCCTTTTTCCCGTTCAGATATAATTCAAAGAAACCAAGGCCTGTCACAAATGCTTTTGCAGAAACAACATTGTCTTTTATTTGAAACGACTTGCGAATCAGAGGAGCCGGATAAAACGGAAAACCCTCATGGACGCGCTGGTTAAGAAATCGGGCAGACAAGGTGCTGATGACCTTGCGGGGCGCTTCTCCCTGCCACGGGGCGCCAATCCATTTTGCTTTCCACTCACCGGGCGACAGCAATCCCATGCCCCAGCTTGCAGGCGCGCTCCATGCAGAAGCTGCATCATTGCCGTCCCATACCATCACCCGCCACCAGTAATCTTTGGCAGATTGCAATTTGTTTCCCGCATAAGAAACCAGATAAGAATCACGGGAAAGGACTTTCCCGCTGTCCCAAATATCTGCTTCGCCTTTCAATAATTTGTCTTTTGACGAAGCCACGCAGATACGGTAGGCCTGCTGATACCCGCCACGCAGTTTGACCGATGTGGCCTCATTAATCCATGACAGACGCGGCGACGCCACATCTACAACTGCCGGATTGGTCATGTATTCGCAGGTCAATTGTCCCGGCCTGATTTTACTTTTGCTACTTTCCGTACAGGATATTAAAGAAAATATCATCATAAACGACAGACATGTAGCGCTGATTTGATTAAATTTTGTTTTCATTTTTTTTTGAGAAGATTATTTCATTACTAAAAGAGCAAATTAATATTTTGATTGTTTCAAATATACTTCAAATGAATAGGCATATGGATGTTTTTCGTCGGGTTCGTTATATTCAGATGTTTGTAGTTGCCACTCGCCGGATTTAATTTCCGGAAACCAGACGTCAGCTGTAAACGTATGATGAATGCGCGTGATGTACAGTTTCTTCGCAAGCGGCATCATCTGCCTGTATACTTGCGCTCCGCCGATTACAAAACACTCTTCGGCGTCATCACACAGTGCACATGCTTCCTCAATAGAAAAAGCCAAAAAACAGCCGGGCGCAAATGCAGTTAACGAGTCGCAAATGACTATATTTTTGCGATTGGGTAAAGGTTTTACCGGCAACGATTCGTAGGTGCGCCATCCCATGATAACCGGACGCCCCGATGTAAGACGCTTAAAATATTTCAAGTCGTTGGGCAGATGACACAATAAACGGTTGTTCAAACCAATGGCATTGTTTTGATCAATGACTGCAATGATGGAAATCATAGGCTGTATCATGAATTACAAAATATGCATAATACCTGATCAGGAATTATGCATATACTATTTTGTGCCGCATTGATCTACTTGTACTCGGCTTTGATCTTTTTCTTTTGATCTTTTAATACCTTTTGCTGATCGCCAAGTTCTTTTTGTTTTCTCTTCAGATCATTCATCTGTTTTTTGACGTCATCCTGCTGATCTTTAAGATCTTTTGCCTCTCTATCGACCTCTTTTAATTTTTGGTCCATTTCAGCTTTCATCCGCGACTTTTCCTGTTTCTCAATCCTGAGATAGATTTTGTTCCAGTCGATTGGATCTTTTGTCTTCACAGCATTTATTTGCTCTGAACTTAAAAAATCTGCCAATTGTGCATCCCTTGCACTTTTGGTGTCGTCAACACGAGACTTTTTCTCATCAACCGTCATGGTCTGATTTTTCAAAATAGCATCATGTTCTTTCGAAATACTTCTATGTACTTCCTTTACCTTTCTTTGCTGGTCTTTATCCAAAGCAGACTGACAAAATACATTACCTGTCAGAAATACAAAAAGTCCAATAAAAATAATGTTTTTCATGTTTTTTTTGGTTTAAAATTCATTTGACAAATGTATGAAGTTTATTTTGAATAAAAAAAATAATATTCAAAAATTTGTTTTTGTCAGTAACCAGCTACCCGTTTCCCCCACAATTTTTTTTAAAAAATTTGAAAAATATTTTTGCAGAATCAATTTATTGAAATATCTTTGCAGCGCAAAAGCACAACTGCGGAAATAGCTCAGTTGGTAGAGCATAACCTTGCCAAGGTTAGGGTCGCGAGTTCGAGTCTCGTTTTCCGCTCGAATCCCGATAATATGTCGGGGTTTTTTGTCGAAGACAAGCCTTGGTGGTGGAATTGGTAGACACGCGGGACTTAAAATCCCGTGAACAGTGATGTTCGTGCGGGTTCAAGTCCCGCCCGAGGTACAATAAAAAATCGCAATCAGTTGTTTATTAGAGATTGCGATTTTTTGTTTTTACAGACACAATAAATATCTCAATATTTCAATAAATGTTTTTACCTTTGTGCCAACCTGAATTTATATACCATGTATCATCAAAAAACCTTAAATTTAACGGCAATTCTACTGTTGGCGCTTTTTACAGCCGCTTGCACGGGTGTGACGACCATCACCAACGGAGATATTCAACTTAAAGTTGACAGGAAGATGCGGTTTAGCGTACAGTCGCTGAACCCTGCTACCGGAAGTTTCTACAACGGCTTCATCGAGTCTGACGCTCTCTGTACCGATGAATTTACTGCTGCGCAGTTCGACCTTATGAATGTGAAAAGTTCGGAGGCGAACGGCTCAAAGAAGTATACTTTCACAGGCAAGTTCCGGCATGAAGGCTACCGGCTCGCCAAAGAGCAGGTTATAGAGGCGCCTGCCGCACAGCCGGGTATGCTGACCATCGAAACCATGTATATCAACGACGGAAGCAAGCCGGTAGCCATTCTCGGCTGGAAAAGCAACGAGATGCGCGTGCATGTCGCCGACAGTTCTGTTTGGTCGTTTCAGCCCACTTCCACCAGCCACCGCATGGACTGGGCGCTCGAAGTCAAACCGGGCTACTATAAAAAGAACTATCTGGGAATGAACCACACCGACTATGGCGGCGGTATCCCGATGACTAACATGTGGCGTCGCGACGGAGGTGTGGCTATTGGGCTCACCGAGCCGGTGCTGAAAATGATCTCAATGCCGGTGGAATGGAAACAGGGCGAAGATTTCGGACGTATTGCGCTCACCTGCGAATTTGACGACCGCTACATGCTTGCTCCCGGCGACACATTGCGTATTTTCGATTCATTTATCAGCGTGCATCAGGGCGATTTCTATGCTCCGCTCCATCAGTTCACGCGATTCATGGAGAGCGGGCGCGGTTTTGAATTTCCTGCATCAAATCCGCAGGCATACGAGGCGGTTTGGTGCGCATGGGGTTACGAGCGTACATTTACCATACAGGAAGTGCTGCAAACGCTGCCGAAAGTTGCCGAACTCGGATTCAAATGGGTGGATATTGACGACGGATACCAGATCGCAGAGGGCGACTGGGAAACCAACGAACGTTTTCCCGGAGGCGACCGCGATATGCGCCGCATGACCGACGCCGTTCACGCGCACGGAATGAGAGCCAAACTGTGGTGGGCGCCATTGGCAGCCGATCCTGATACGAGGGTACTTGCCGAGAATCCGGGTATCCGGCTTACGACACGTCTCGGCGGGCCACAGTGGATCACATGGTGGAACAGTTTCTATCTATCGCCCATCAATCCTGTTACCGAGCGGTATACCAACGATTTGCTCGAACGCTTCATCGTCACATGGGGATTCGACGGGCTGAAACTCGACGGACAACACATGAACCTTTGCCTTCCCGACTATAACCGCGCCAGCAGACTGAAACATCCTAATGACGCAGTTGAGCGGATGCCGGAATACTTCAGGAACATACATGACCGTGTTATGGCTTACAAGGATTATGGCGTGGTGCAGTTCTGCCCGTGCGGATGCGCCATCAATTTTTTCATGATTCCCTACATGACCCAGGCGGTATCGTCGGATCCTACATCAAGTTTCCAGATACGCCAGAAAGCAAAGACTTACCGCGCTATCAATGATCGTCTTGCCTATTATGCCGACCATATTGAGCTTAGCGACAACGGCAACGATTTTGGTACGCAGATTGGCGTCGGAGGCGTTATCGGATCGAAATTCACCTGGCCGAAGGACAATCCCAACGTGCGAAGAGGATATCTGCTGACCCCTGAAAAAGAGACGCTTTACAGGAAATGGGTAAATATCTACAATAATAAAATGGTATCCACCGGAAGCTATCTCAACCTTTACGACGTGGCCTACGACAAGCCTGAAGCTCATGTGCTGACAAAAGACGGAAAGTTCTACTATGCTTTCTACGCTAAGGAATGGAACGGCGAACCGGTAGAGTTGCGCGGACTTGAAAAAAATCGCCAATACACGGTGTGCGAATATACATCCGACGACATGAAAACCTATACCATCGACGGTTCAAATCCGGTAATCACGCCGACATTCGCACGCGACTATCTGATAGAAGTTTATTAAAAATTTTTTTATCTCTTATTAATCCATAAATCATTAAAATCATCATTAAAATTAAAATCATTATGAAGAAGTTATTATTTTTTTGTTTTGTTATCGTAACCGGTTGGGCGGTAATATCGTGCAATCATTCATCGACAGAGGTTCAGCGTGCCGCCAAAGCCATTTCTGCTGAACCGCCCCGTCCTGCAGGCCAAACTGACGTAGTTGGTTTGCGTTGCGATCCGATTCCTGTAGTACGCATCGCTTTTATTGGTCTCGGACAACGTGGCGGCGAGACGCTTGCGCGCTTTCTGAATTTAGAAGGCATTGAGGTGAAGGCTATCTGCGACCTGGAACAGCCGAACATCGACAGGGCACAGGCTACACTGAAGCGGAACGACAGACCTGAAGCCTCTGTTTATACCGGCGTAGAAGACTGGAAAAAGGTCTGCGAGCGCAGCGACATTGATCTCGTTTATGTGACCACGCATTGGGATCTTCATGCGCCTATATGTATTTACGCTATGGAGCAGGGCAAGCATGTGGCTTCAGAAATTCCCATTGCGCTTACCATGGACGAATGCTGGCAGTTGGTGAATACTGCCGAACGTATGCGTCGTCATTGCATCATGATGGAAAATACCTGTTACGGCGACTTTGCATTGAATACACTGAACATGGCGCAAAAAGGTCTGTTTGGTGAAGTCGTACATGTGGAAGGCGCGTATATACATGATTTGCGCGTGGATTACATGTTCCTGGATCGCACATTTCCTGAAAGAAACGGAAGACCAGGCAGTCCGAGAGGTTATTGGAACTATTGGCGGCTGAGACATAATACCGAAAGAAACGGATCGCTCTATCCCATGCATGGTCTTGGTCCTGTAGCCCAGGTTTTGAATATTAACCACGGTGATAAGATGGACAACCTGGTAGCGATGGGAAGCAATCAATTCAATATGACTGCTTACGCAAAAAAAACATTTGGCGAAAATTCTCCTCAGGCCAAACAGGAATACAGGAAAGGCGACATGACCAATCTATTAATTAAAACCGCAAAGGGTAAAACAATTCTGATTCAGCACGATGTCGTCAGCCCGCGTCCACGCAGCAGCGCTCCTTACAAGATAAGCGGCACAAACGGATTTGCTCAAAGGAACCCCACAATGCTGGCATTTGAACCGAACGCACACGCTTCATTGAACAGCGAAGAGATACAGGCGTTGCTCAAGGAAAACGAGCATCCCATCATAAAGGAAGTCGGAGAAGCTGCACAACGTGACGGCGGACATGGCGGTATAGATTATGTCATAGTCTATCGTTTGGTCTATTGTCTGCAAAAAGGCTTACCGCTTGATATTAATGTGTACGATGGCGTTTCCTGGTCGTCAGTAATACCTCTTTCGGAATTTTCTTTAGCCAATGGAAACATTCCGGTGAAAATTCCCGATTTTACGCGCGGTAGCTGGCAAAAGGAACAGGGTGTTAAATTTGCATATTAGCGACTTTTAATCAGGTAATCATCAAATAAACAGATGAAAAAGATTATTTTTTTAATGACAGTGAATATCATTGCTTTAGGCAGTTTGTTTGCTCAAGTACAGTACAAATCGAAATATCCCGATATTCCGATTGTCGACGTGCATGTCCATATCAGGGCCGGAGTCGATGTTACCAACTACCTTAAAGTAAGCGAGGTAATCAAACAGCAATATGGTTCAAATCTCGCCAACTTTATAGGCTTTTTTGAGCCTCGTGACGAGCCTGTTACCTTAGCCGATGTTAAGGCAGCAGGAAAAAACCGCTTCCTCTTCGCAGTGCGCAATTTTAATGAGCATAAAGGTTTTTTTGACAATTCAGGTGAAATCATCGAAAAAGTACAGAATGGAGGATATATCGGGTTAAAGTTTTGGTTTGGAGACCCCAGCCGTCGTTTGCAGCCGGGTGTGGCAGGTATTACCCGAATCGACGATCCACGATTAGCGCCATTCTTTTCAAAACTCGAAAAAGCGAATGTGCTGATGACCTCGCTTCATATTGCCGATCCCAACGGGCCATTCGATGCCCGCCAAAACTGGATGAAAGATCCGGTATTTTACTGGGAACAGATCAGGGCTTTCGAAAATGTCGTGGCCAAATATCCTGATCTTACCATTGTTGCTGCCCACTGTGCATGGATCATTTGTCAGGACGCCCAGATTGATTACCTGAGGTATATGCTTTCAACGTATCCCAACCTTTATGTTGATCTCTCGGCAACATTACAATATATGCACCTGGTGAACCATGACAACATCCGCGATTTTTATATTGAGTATCAGGACAGGATTCTTTTTGGTTCAGACTTCGGGCGTTTTGCAGAGGATGCCATACAGAGTACGGCCAACAGGTTTGCGGATCACTTTGCTACCCTCGAAACCGACCTGCCGGTCAACAGGGGCAGATCAGAAGGACTTAACCTTCCGAGAGAAGTTTTGGAAAAGATTTATTATAAGAATGCACTGAAATTATACCCGGGCTTAAAAGAGATGATGGGCCTGTAATATTTATATTTAACATTAAAATTTTGAAATTTATTATCATGAAAAAAGTTTTTTTAACACTATTTTGTTTTGCCGCTTTTAGCGCTGCGTTTGGTCAGTACAAATCGAAATATCCTGATATTCCGATTGTCGATGTACACATTCATCCTCGCGGGGTGGATGATCTTTCTAATTTTATTAAGGTGAGTGAAACCATCAAGCAGAAATATGCTTCGAATCTGGCTTTCTGGATTGGTTTGACTGATCCCGGCGAGAATCTCGCCCAGATGAAGACGGCCTGTAATAACCGTATTTTGTTCGCTGCCGGCGAATACAGGCCGCACAAAGGCGTAACAACCCAGGTTGATGAAGTAAAAGCAAAGGTACGGAATGGTTATGTAGGTCTAAAATTCTGGTTCGGAGATCCTCACAGAGTTCTTGCTGAAGGCGAACGTGGTATCACAGAAATTGACGATATCAGACTTGAAGATTATTTTTCTGCGCTCGAGCGGGGAAATATACTGATGGCCTCGCTTCACATTGCCGATCCCAACGGACCTTTCAACGACCGCCAGAACTGGATGAAAGACCCTGTCTACTTTTGGAATCAAATCAGGGCTTTCGAGAATGTGGTAGCCAAATATCCCAAACTTACCATTGTTGCCGCCCACGGTGCATGGCTCGTTTGCCAGGACGCCCAAATCGATTATCTGAGATATATGCTTTCAAGATATCCCAACTTTTATATTGATCTCTCGGCTACATTCCAGTATATGCCCCTTGTAAACCCCGAAAACCTGCGCGATTTCTGCATCGAATTTCAGGACAGGATTCTTTACGGGACTGACGGCGGGCGTGTCGCCGACAATGCTGTCAATACCACTGCCGACAAGTATGCCAACACTTTTGCAATTCTTGAAACCGACCAGATGGTTAAAGGCAGCTACTTCGGGGATACACCCGTAAAGGGACTTAACCTTCCGAAAGAAGTTCTGGAAAAGATTTATTACAAGAACGCACTGAACTTATATCCGGGCTTGAGAGAGGCAATGGGGCTTGGCAGGAGAAGGTAGTTTACAACCAAAAGCAATAACAAATCAATAATTAATCATCAAATTCATCAATCAAATGAAAACAAAAATTGTAATTTTAATTTTATGTGTATGTACATCGGGCATACTCCGTGCGCAAACAGAAGAAAATCTTCGTCTTGTTGATTGGAAACCCATCAGTCAAATGGTGGTCAAAGAGACCAAAGTAATGAAACCCAAATTTCCGGTCATTGATATTCATGACCATTTGAGAGACCTGAGCAGGGCGCAAACTTATCTGAAAGAAATGGATGAGGCAGGAGTATGGATGTGTATCAATTTAGACGGACGGTTGGCAAACGACGGTTATAAACAAACTTTGGACAATGCAAAAACCGCTTCTAATGAAAGATTTGTAGTCTTTGTAACTCCCGATTTCAGTAAAATCGACGAGCCTGATTTCGGTAAAAAAGAAGCGGCAAAGTTAGAAGCAGCTGTCAAACAGGGTGTACGGGGATTAAAAATATTTAAAACGCTTGGATTGAACATCAGGGATAAAAGCGGAAATCTTGTTCCCGTAGACGATCCGCGTATCGATCCGATTTGGGCGAAATGTGGAGAACTTGGGATACCGGTGGTGATCCATGTTTCTGATCCTGCGGCTTTTCATGCAGGGCCGATTGACCGTTACAACGAGCGGTATGACGAATTGATCGGAAATCCGTCATGGTCATTTTATGGCGACAAATTTCCATCGAAAAATGAACTTATCGAGCAGAGAAACAGAATGATTGCCAAGCATCCCAATACCATCTTTATCAGCGCTCATGTGGGAGATTTGGCGGAAGATCTTGGACGGGTTTCCATGTGGTTAGAAAAATACCCGAACTATTATGTTGACATCAGCGCACGTATCAGTGAGTTAGGCCGCCAACCCTATACTGCCAGGCAGTTTTTCATACAATATCAGGACAGGATTCTTTTTGGATCGGATACTCCGCCAAATGCCGAATCATACAGGGTTTACTATCGTTTTCTGGAAACTGACGACGAGTATTTCGATCCCACGCCTGCTCATAAACTGCAGGGCAGATGGATGATTTACGGAATATATCTGCCTGACGACGTGCTTGAAAAGGTGTACAACAAGAATGCCCTGAAAATCATGAATATGTTCAAGGGGGCATATTAATCGTCGGTCGGTACTGGAAAACAATAACTAAGATGAGGCGATGATGATTCATTACCACAAAGAACATTTTCTTACGGTCTGATCATACGGTCTTACAGTCTTACGATCTTACGGTCTTACAGTCTTACGGTCTTTTAATGATGATTTCCTCCGCATCACCGAAGTTATCATATCCTGATATAATCACACGGTCACCGGGTTTCAGTCCGTCCAATATTTCGTATTGCTGCGGGTTTTGCCGCCCGATGGAAATATTGACTCTGGTTGCTTTGTCGCCTGTTTCGTTGATACGGAAAATCCATTGCCCGCCCGTTACCTGAAAAAAACTGCCTTTGGGAATGACTAATGCGTTTTCGGGTTGTCCTAATTCAATCTGGATACGAAATGTCATTCCAATGCGCGTATTATTGGGGGTTTCGTCGAGCAATACGAGGTCGACAGCAAACTGCCGTTCTCTCACCTCAGGGTTAATTTTAGTAATGCGCAATGGTAGTTTTCGGTTTTGATTGACGATAGTAGCCGGTAATCCGATGGTGATGCGGTCGATGTAATGCTCGCTGATGCGCGTGTTGATTTTGAAGCGATCAATGACCTTCAATTCGCCGATACTGTTTCCCGCAGAAACCCGCTCGCCGGGAATGACGCTCACAAAACTCAGTTGCCCCGCCATGGGTGCCCGTACCACTAAATTTTCCATGCGTTCGCGGCTGCGTTGGAAGCGTCGTTCTTCGCGTTGGAAGTCGTTTTGCATCAGGGCTAATTGTATGGTATTCATCAACGAATCGTGACGTAATTCTTCCAGAAGCATTTCGGTGTTCACACTGTTGAAGTTAAATTCTTCTTCTGACAGTTCCAACTGCGCTTTGCTGCTGGCGCCCATCTCAAACTCTGCCTTGTCCAGTTCGTATTGTTTGCTGATACGACGTAAATCGTAAGCCGTTTGTATCGTTCGCCGTTTCAGTTCCGAGGTTCTGCGCTGCATTTGTATTTCGCTTTCACTGAAAGAAATACGTTTTTTCTCCAATTCATCGCGCTCGTCTTCGATACTGCGCACCAAATCGGGATTTTGCAGGATGAGAATGGTATCGCCCGCAGCCAGCATATCACCGTCCTCAGCAACGATACGCGCTACGGTACCGGCTTCGAGTGCATTGAGTTTCACTGTCAGTATGGGTTGTACGATCCCTTCCACGTCTAAATATTCTAAAAATTTATCTTGTTGTACCTCGGTAATGGTCAATTTATCAAGATCATAGCGCAGTTTACGCGGCCCTGCCGAAGCCATAATCACATAAATAAGGAAAGCAACAAAAGCAAGTCCCCCTGCAATGTAATACTTAAACCGGATGACCGGATGTTTCTTTTTAATAGGTACATCCATAGTTTTTGATTTTTTTAGAATTTCAAAATGTTACTACCCATGATAAAGATAGTGAGTGATACTGACGTGCACAAAGATAGTATTTTTGGAGATATCAATTAATAAATATTGCAAAAAAATCTCTGTGTGACTCTGTGTCTTCTCCGTGTAACTCTGTGTAACATTAATAATTACACAGAGAACCACAAAATTTTCACAGAAAACAACAGAGAAAATCAGAGCATTTTATTATTTGAAAGCTCCTTTGCATGCATCCCGGACGAAGAAGACAAAAAATAATTAACAATTAACAATTAACAATTAACCACTAACCACTAACCACTAACCACTAACCACTAACCACTAAACTTTTATGTCTTCTTCAATCACGCCATCTTTCAGTCTTATGATTCGTTGGGTCATATGGGCAATATCTCTTTCATGCGTTACAATCACAATGGTAATACCCTGTTTGTTGACGTCGCACAGTATTTCCATGATTTCGAGGGAAGTTTTTGAGTCGAGCGCGCCGGTCGGTTCATCGGCCAGAATTACTTTCGGTTTCGAGATAAGCGCGCGGGCAATGGCTACACGCTGTTTCTGGCCGCCGCTCAGTTCGCTTGGCGCATGATGCGCCCATTCAGCAAGACCTACCTTGTCAAGATACTCCATAGCGATCCGGTTGCGAATCCTGCGCCGTACTCCCTGATAATAAAGCGGAAGCGCCACATTTTCCATCGCATTCTTGAAACTGACAAGGTTGAAAGACTGGAAAACAAATCCCAGAAACTGATTGCGATAATAAGCCGCTTTGGTTTCATTCAGCCGGTACATCAGGGTATCGTTCAGCCGGTAACTTCCCGTATCGTAATCATCCAGGACGCCCAAAATGTTGAGCAAGGTTGATTTTCCCGATCCGGAAGCCCCCATGACCGAAACCATTTCGCCTGCTTCTATTTGCAGGTTGATGCCTTTCAATACATGGAGGCTGTTGTGCCCCATGATGTACGACTTGTTAATGTCGGTCAGCTGTATCATTCAGTGTGCGCAACCGGCAATTAGCTGCTTCATTTTGATTTGATATTTTTTTACTGTCCGAAATAAGAAACTTTCAACGATCTTTCACCCGCATGGATGATCAACATGCCTTGAGCGGTCAGAGAAATTTCCTCGCTATCGGCGACGGCTATGCCGCGATATATAAGCGTTCCGGAAGAGCTGTATACGCTCCAGAGTTCGCCTGCGGCTAATCCGCTCACATACAGTCTGCCGCCCTTTGCAAATGCTTTCAACGGCGTTGCGTGCAAATCTTCGTTACCGGTGACAGGAGTAGCACTGGTAGTGATGGCTTCGCTTACTGATGCAGCGCCTGCAAGGTAATTTTCGTTTTCCTTTGCACGGGCATAGACGTAATAGGTAGTGCTCTTCTCCAGACCATTGAATATCAAACCTGAAAACCACATCAAATTATCCGCAACAGCATTATTGTTCTCACTGATGGCATATTCAACCGTTTGACCGTTGGCAGGCGCAGTGACGGGATTGATTGTTATTCTGACGTCTGTTTTGCTTTGCATCGTCGGCGCTGATACTGTTGCACCCTGCGCTTTTTCGATCGTACAGTTCAGCATGATGGTAGCACTGCCACCACTGTTGGTAGCTTCAACGGTAAAGTCAAATATTCCTGCCTTTGAAGGCGTACCGGATAGTTTGCCATCAGCGGAAAGATTCAACCCGTCGGGTAAACTGCCGTCGGTAACCGCCCAGGCGACGGGTGCATGCTCTGTAGCTAAAAGGTTGATGAGATAACTGTCCCCAAAGACGCCGTTGGGCAAAGAGGTCGTGATAATTGTTGGCGGGTAGGGCTCAAATTCAACGGTGATTGTTACATCTCCCGTCAGTTCGGGCAAAGTATAATTGTTGGTGATGTTACCGGCAATCACTGTGCCGTTTTGTTTCCATTCCTTAACGAAATAACCGTCATCCGGACTTGCTGTGAAAACGATGGATCGGCCATGTCTTGCCGATTCTCCGGAGACAAGGCTCACCATGCCGTTCAGCGCGCCCGTGACGCCGCCGTTACCGTTGACTACCTCAAATGTTACCGTATAACTTGCCGGTTCAAACGATAAGGTGACGGTATGCGCTTCCGAAAGATCAGAAATCGTATATACTGCTTCTTTACCATTGACCGCTACGTCGTTATCTTCCCAGCTTCTGACGGTGAAACCTGTTCCCGGTGCAGCCGTGAAACGAACCGTATGTCCATGAAGCACATCAGCGCCCGACGAAATAAGGTTGCCGTCATCCGTGGCAGTAATGCTACCGTCGCCGCTTACCACGTCAAACGTTACCGCATAGACTTTACGTTCAAATTCGACCGTAACGCTATGCGACGCGCTAAAGTAGAGGATTGTATAGACGTCGTTGTCGCCGTTGACCGTTACGCTGTTATCTTTCCATTCTTTGATCTGATACCCGATGGCAGGCGTTGCAGTAAACACAACATTCCGGGTATTGTGCGGCAGCACATTTCCGGCAGGTTCGCCGTCAATTGTTGCGGTAAGCGTTCCACCTGTACCGTTCACCACGCTGTATGTGAGGGCGTATGAATCGAGCATGTACGTTACAGTTACTGTGGCAGCTTTGGTAACAACGACCGTTAAACTGGCAGAGACATTGTCAGGTACGGTAACTCCGTCAACTTTCCATTCCTTGACATTGTAACCGGCGGAGGGACTTGCCGTAAATACAATGCTTTTGCCCTCCTGAACCGACGTGCCTGAAATGAAGTCGGCTGCGTCAACCGTTGCTGACAACTCGCCGCCGGTATTGTCTGCTACGCTAAATTCGACCGCGTGCATGACCGGCTCGAATACTGCTGCAACCGTTATATCCTCCGTCAGTTTTGCAACGGTGTAAGTGGTTGCCGTATGGTTGGTCACCACGTTACCGTTGAGTCTCCATTCTTTCAGATAGTAATGTGGGTTGACGGATGCAGTGAAATCGATCTTAGTGCCATACGCTACCGAGGCATTGTTGGCTACGGAGGCCACAAGACTGCCGCCCTCGCTGTTCACTACACTGTAGGATACCGTATGTACTATTTGTTCAAAGGTTACCGTTACCGACATGTCGGACGATGCGATCGTTGAACTGTAACTGTTGGGATTACTGCCCGACGCCGGAACGCCATTCCAGTGCGACACGCGGTATCCTTCATCGGGCACGGCCGTGAATTGCACGGTTTTGCCATTGAGCGCCTGATCGCCGCTATTGACGCCGCCGCCGCCAACTACCGCCGCCGTTAAACTTCCATGACTTCCCGCTGTGTACGTGATCGTGTATAAATCAGGTTCAAAGGATACATAGAGTTGTTCGGTACTGGGCTGTTTGGTTAGACTGTACGTGTTTTGATTTTTGCCGAACGGAGCAGTATTATTGAGCTTCCATTCCTTCACACGATAGCCGGTCGCCGGAGTTGCCGTAAAATTAACGGAACTGCCGGCTGCTGCCGATGCGATGAATGTTGACGCGCTGAGGGGCGTATTGCTGACTGACGCTGCAAGCGAGCCATTGGCGCCTTCGACGCCAAAGACCACCGAATAGGATGGCGTTCCGGTGGCAAAACTGACAACAACATTCGCATTGTCCGACAAGTCTTTCAACAGATACAGGTTGGAAGTGTTGCCGGTTACAGTCGTACTGTTGTGCGTCCATTGATTAACCCTGTATCCCGAAGCAGGGGTAGCGATAAATACAATATCTCTGCCCCGTTTCACAGGACTGACCAACGGAACGAGATTATCCCCATCCATCATCCAGGCTTCAACAGAGCCATTGCCTCCTGAACTGAACGTAACGTTATAGGTAGCGAGATCTGCACGTTCAAATTCTACCGTTATGCTGTGCGTTTCCATGAGATTGTTCATCGTATACGCCGCGTTGGTGCCATTCACCTTAACGGTGTTGTCAATCCATTGTTTTACTACATAATTTGCGTTGGGCGTTGCGTTGAACGTCAAATTGCTGCCTTGCTGCACCAGAGCGCCCGAAGTAAAGGAATTGGAGGTGCCGGCATACACTGCCGACAGCGAACCGTTGCCGCCAGTTACCGAATAGTTGACTGCATGGGTAATAAGCGCAAAAGTTACGGTAACATTTTGGTTTCCGGCAAGGCTGGCAACCGTATAGCTGGCGTTGGTACCGTTGGCAGGCGTCCATCCCTGTATGGCATTGTCGGGATGCGGCGTCGCCGTAAAGATTAACTCGCTGCCTTGCTGTACCTTTGCGCCCGATGTAATAGCCGTTCCGTTTGCCGTGGCCGATAACGAGCCGTTGCCCGTACTGCTGAACGTCACCGTGTACATGATGGGCGCAAAGGTTACCGTAACATTGGCCGACGATGTCAGAGGTAATGAATAAGTCGCTGCAGCGCCGTTGACTGTTGCGTTGTTGTTTGTCCAGCCTGCCACGCTGTAGTTGGCGGCGGGGGTCGCAGTGAACAGTACCGTCTTAAAGTGTTCTACCTCCGCGCCCGACGCGATGGCGGCCCCGTCGACCGTAGCTGTTAGCCCTCCGTTGGCGCCCGGAGCGAATATTACTGTATATTTGTTCACCGTAAAGGTTACCGTAACCGATGTATTGGCTGTAATGCCATTCAAGGTGAGCGTGTTGGAAGTGTTGCCCGATACCGTAACCCCGTCGTGTTTCCATTCAAGCACGTGGTACCCGGTGGCCGGGCTTGCGGTGAAGGTAACGCTGCCGTTGTGCAATACGGAAACCGTTCCGCTGGTGTTGTTCATATTAACGCCGTCTACCCGCGTTGCTGCAAGAGATCCGTTGCCGCCCGTTACACTGAACGCAGCAACATATTTGATCGGCTCAAACTCTACAGTAACCGTATGAGCCGCAGAAATGCCGGTAATCGTATAACCTGAATTTGTGCCATTGACCACAGCGGTGTTGTCCTTCCACTCTTTGATACAATAGCCCGTATTTGGAGTGGCTGTGAAAACAACAGTACTGTTTTTATCCAAAAAATTGCCTGACGAAACAGAACTGCCGTCAACAGTGGCCGTAAGCGTACCGTTACCGCCCACTGTGTTGAAAATTACAGGGTACGTGATAACACCGGTTACGGTACAAATCACACTCACTGCGCCTGTCAATTCCCTTATTTCAACAATACCCGATGTTCCATTATTCGAACCCTCGCCGCTCCACAAGTAGGTATAGCTACTGGCGCCTGCACCTGTAGCCGTCACTTCAAGTCGTCTGCCACCGGGTACAATATTGCCGCTAATGATTTCCTGATTACCGTTGCCGTAGGTCGCTTTGATGGTACTGCCTGAAGCGTCGCCTGCATCAAATACGGAGAAATAGACGGTATAATAATTTAAAGCGTTACTATAGGGTTCGTCGCCAACAATGGAGATGACCCAGCCGGTATCATCAGCGCCATCGTACAGTTTCCAACTGCCTAATTTATTTACCGTTCCTGAAACCATATTGGTTGCTGTTCTGACTAATATTGATTCATCGTTGTTGAGCTTTAACATGAATGATTTTCCATGATCCGTCCAATCCGAATTGTCTTTTCTGATGAATAAATTCACCTGATATGCAGGGATCAGGTGCGTCGGCAGATCAACTGTGGCGCCAAGTCCGGGAAGTTTTCCGGGAATATATACCCAGGGATTAGATGTAATACCGGCAGGAAATCCGCTTGCCGCCTGCAGTTGGGTGGCTGTTTTGTTTTCGCCGTCTAATCCGTTGGCGGCGCTTGTGACGACCTTATCTATATTGTTACTTTTTATGGTCATTTTGTTAAATGCGGTGTTTCCGGATAGCGTACCGTTGTTGTAACCTGCTACGCGCCCCAAATCAACGGTTGTTATTGAGGCATTAACGAGTGGATTCAACGCAACGCAGTTTTTTACCGATCCAAGATAATTACCGCCAACTACGCCGCCTGTCATACTATTCCCATTTACTCCACCTGTTGCATAGCAGTTGGTCATACTGACATTTTCAATTCCGCCTGCCACGCCGCCTGAAAGAAAACCGCCGTTAACATCACCTGTGGAAAAACAATTAGTGATAGCGCCATTTTCTATCCATCCCGACACGCCACCTGCCTGGTCCCACCCATTTACAAAACACATTGAATAACAATTTACTAATGTGCCGTTAGCACACCATCCCGTCACGCCGCCAACACAATCCCAGCCGGTAATCGAGCCAGCAGCGTAACATCCTGTAGCGCTGCCGTCAATACCGCCCGCAATACCGCCAACATCATCGCCCATACCTTCAACAGTACCTATAAAACTACAGTTGGATATGACACTGTTGCTGCTCACATAACCTGCAATACCGCCTGTAAAATAGCCACCTTTGACAACAGCATGGGTCACATTCAGATTTTTCACCGTGCCATCGCTTACCCGGCCAAAAAGACCGGTATTGTTGTATCCGGGAGAAAGGTTATTGACATACAGATTGGAAACAGTTTTGTTGTTGCCGTCAAGATGTCCTTGAAAAACGAATGCATTGCTGTGACCTATGGGCGTCCAGCCCTTCCCTCCGTTGTAGCCCGCGCCGTAACCTGACAGATTGATATCAGCGTTGAGTTTGTAATATTTACTGTTAAAATTCATGTTACCCTCATTCACGTATGTTGCTAACAGCTCCAATTGCGCTGCTGTTGCAATCAAATAAGGGTTGACCTGCGTTCCGTTGCCGCCTGCAAAGTATTGAGCCCGCAAATTCAGTGGCGCAATGAATAGCGCAACAAGTATAATAACAGCGCCTGAGCGGGTAAAAATCATTCTCCTCATGATGTTCTTTTTTTTGTTTGATGATACAATGTAAAAAATGGATGAATTGTCCGTTTTATTTTTTCTCTATCTGTGCCTTCAATTTTTCAATTAGTGTGGCTTGTTCCGCAATCGCCGCGTCTTTTTCCGCAACCACGCTCTGCCATTTCTCGCTTTCTTTACGTCGTTCATAAGCGAGCGCTGATGCTTCGTTGTGTCGGGCTCTTTCGCGTTGACGTTCCAATTCCCTGAACTCGCCCGACGCCGATACGTGGCGATAGGCTGTTATTGCTTGTGACATAATGTTTCCTCCTATATTTTTAAGATTTACCAATTCTTCTTCTGTCTTGGCGTTGAACAACGCCAGCCATAGCTTGAGCTCATTGTTGCCATCAACCACTTCGGGTAGTTTAGGCAGTTCAAAGTAACAAATACACTGTTTATCCGTCAGTAAAGCGCTACGGGTAACCTCAAGGGGGCGAAACTCCGAGTAAAATTCATCGCAGTCAAAAAGCGTAAAGGCAACGATGTTGATCGTTATCGTGAGCGGTAATTCGGAGTAATTGTCACCTGCTGACAGACCGCTCGAAAATAACCGCGCCCAGTGATACAGAGACCGTTCAGGATAATCGCACTCGTTGGCAACCTGCATTTCCAGGTTGATCAACCGACCATCTACTTTCATAACAATATCAAGACGGCAGAACTTATCTTTCATCATGTTGGGCGGTATCTCAGGGTTTGTGATGATGATGCGCTCAATGCTATCAGGTGCAATGTACAACATCCCCGCCACTGCCCGCTTCAATAAACCGGGGTAATCGCGAAAGAACATCTTAAACAGCAAATCATTTGTCAGTGTGTGCTCAAGTTTAGACATATTTTTCATTCAAAAAAACTAACGCCGCAAAGATAATAAATGAATAGAAAAAATAAACTGATTATTTTGAAAAAAAAACAGGGGACAATGCCCCCTGTCTTTATCATGCCTCTAAAATTATTGAATAACTTTAATCCAAAAATCTCGTTTTACAGAAGTGCCTGGTGCAAAATAGAATTCGACACTGTAATATCTGCCGGCTTTCATCTCATAACAGGCTATATTTGGCGCTATTGTGAAAACATTATCACTAAAATTCACAGATGAATCCGAAGGATCTCTTCCAGCCTGTTTTCGACTTTGGGACACCCGGTGATCATTTTAGGCTCACCCAGTTCTTCACCAGTCGGCAAAGTTCAGTTTGCTTCTGATCCATGTTCAGTATTTTGGTGACAATTTTTTTAGAGTATGGCAGTTGGCAGGTCAATTGGTACATGTTTTTGGTTAATTCCTGCGCTTGATAGACGGTTATGTCAGATTTTGCTTCTTTCAGCAATCTTTCCAACTCCAGCATGATAGCGTATGATGTAAAACAAATACAGATATGGCCTTCTATTCTGTTTTTGAGTCTGTGATAGATGGGTCTGATCATCAAATCGGTCTTATTCATACGAAAAGCCCTTTCGATGTAGAACAAATTATGGTAATTCTCTACTATCTTTTTTTTGGTGAGATTTGTGTTTGTGATATATCCTTTTATTCCATCCCATGCAGCATCAGCGTTGAACTTCTCCATGTCAATTGAAACAGTTATTTCACCTTCCATTTTCAGATATTTATTATATCCCTTGTTGTTGATGGACGCCTTAGTTAGTTTTCCACTGTTGACACGCTTTTGTAAGCGTTGTAATCCACGTTTCCGGTTATGGGCGTCCCTGGATGCCCGTTTGTCAGTCCTGGAAAGAACCAGCCTTACTTTATTTTCTTTTTTGATGGCCGATACATCGCCGTCTTTCAAATCCAACGCTAATATTTTCTGCTTGATTTCATCAGTTTCATTTTTTACTCTTGCGCCCAATATGTAGGGATAGCCATCTTTTTCCAATGCTTCAATGTTCTTCTTGGACAACAGACCACTGTCGGCTATCACAACGGGTTTACCCAATGCGTATTTCTTTTCCATCGCCTGCAGAACCGGTATGAAAGTATGCCCCTCGAAGATATTGCCTTCAAATATCTGATAGCCAATCGGATTTCCTCCCAAAGTAACCAGCAGTCCAAGAAAAATCTGCGGACAATGATGTTTGCCATCTTTTGAATAACCGGTTTTACGAAGATCGTCCTCGTCGGAAGCTTCAAAATAAAGGGTAGTCATATCATAGAAAACCACCTTAATCTTTCCTTTCATGATGCTGCGTGTATGTTGCCATGTAATGGCTTCCACCTGCGTCTTCACGCCTGCGCCCTGTTCTTCTTTCTTTTTACAGCATAAACGGTCAAGAAAACGGTAAATGGCGTTTACATGATAACAAATACCCTGATAACGATACAAATAATCAGTCGTTTTCAGTTTGCTGCCCGGATGATACAAACGACTGATCACCAAATGACGGAACATCTCATGTCCAATCCTGCCGTAACCAATTTTATCATATAAACTGCCAAATATCAATTCCGGACCAATAACCCGAATATGACTGTTGGAGATGCCCGATAGAAATTCCTCTAAAAAAATTTCTTCTTTGTCGGGAAACAAACAGCCGGTCATACCTTGATATTCCCGCTTAAACTGACGGGCTTTCCCCTCTAACAGGGATAACTCATCATCGGTACGACCTGTTCCGAAACTTTTGACCACTTTGTATCGGCCTGACCTTTTTTCAATCAGTTGAACACTAACTGTGCCAGTCTTGTTGGGTTTCCTGCGTAAAAACATGATATTCTCGATTTGGGACACCCAAAAATACAAATTGTTTCTGTATTTACAAGGGATACAGAGGGTGTCCCATGAAAATGATGAAAACAGGAAAAAGACAAAATGCACAGCCGCCATCACGATTTTCGCAGATTTTTATTTTTATGATCTGCGGTCATCCTTAAAATCTGCGTCATCTGCGTGCTTTCCCCCCCAAAAAAAAGGAGCGCACCCCTGCGCCCCTATCTTAATTATCAATTGAACTACTGCACCGTTGTTATACCGTTAAAACAAGTCTGAATGTGTACCTGTATTGACAAGCAATAAAATCAGTCCGGTTTCGTTTTGTGTCCAAATAAAAAGCCAGTCCGGCTGTATATGACACTCCATCACTTTTTCGTCAGTTCGCGGCTTAAAGCCTTTTAACGGGTGGGGAAAATGCTTCGGATCTAATGATTTTCCCTGAGCCAAAGTGTAAATTACATTTTCAAGAAGTTCTAAATCCAGATTTCGGGAATAGCAACGTTTTACGCTTTTTCTGAACTTATTGGTTATATTAATGGCATAAATCGCACTTTCGTCAAAATTTGCTATTGATTTGAAAAAATTTGCTACACCTTTTCGTTCCCTTTTTTCAGACTTTTCCACCTTTCCAGTTTTTGGGGGTATAAATCCTCGTAATCCTTCCTTTTTCAATATCTTCAAAGGCTTCCTGCAAACCTGTTTTACGCGGTTTGATTTCAAAAAAACCAATGGAAAGAATATAATCCAACGTTTTCTTTACCAAAGGATCACGGGCATCGTATCTTAATGTAACTGTCGCCATATCTTTTTCTTTTTTAATTTACCCCGCAAAAATACTTCTTTTAATTGAAAATTGAAAATTGAGAATTGAAAATGATTTTCCACTTTTCAACTGATAAGTCCGAAGGACTTGTATATGAATAACCCCGTGTAAGCGCAGCGCAACACGGGGCTGCTATGCGCAACGCCTCCCCGCAACTCCGTAAGGAGTTGAACTCCTACGGAGTTCCCCGTATGGCGTAGCATCGCGTATCCCCGTGTTGCGCCTTGCGGCTTACACGGGGTTATTCACGTTGCACGCCTGCGGCGTTGAGCGCGGTGCGTCATTGCGTTCGTGCATTTCGACCAAATTCGACCGGTTCGACCATTTCGGGCATTCTCAATTCTCCATTCTCAATTCTCAATTACTCTGGATTGCTTCGCTG
>Ga0082212_10002539_pt1 | contig 26554 bp, 30 predicted proteins | sample TergutNt197P3_FD_71548 | JGI IMG/M metagenome (GOLD analysis project Ga0082212, IMG submission 71548) | Neocapritermes taracua P3 segment gut microbial communities from Petit-Saut dam, French Guiana - Nt197 P3 | ecosystem: Host-associated > Arthropoda: Insects > Digestive system > Gut ...
ATGGACGGAAAAACAGATTGACGCAGAATTGAGCGCAGCGCATTGTCCGCTATACGCAAAAGCGGTAGAACAGAAAGCGTTGCAATGGACGGGCGAAGCCATAGAATTGGTCGAGTTGCTGAACGCCCTGCACGAAGCGGGATGTTTCGGCAAAGTATCGCTTAAAAATCTTTTTTCGGCAGTGTTTAAAGTAATAGGCTTTGAAGTCAAAAATCATTACGCATTGTTCGCAAGTATGAAAATCCGCACAAAAGGCGACCGCACCACCTTTTTAGACAAACTGAAACGCTTACTGACAGCGAAAATGGAAAAGTCGGATGCGAAGGCGCCGAGGAAATAGTGGTTAACGGTTAGAGTTTAGATAGTAGAGTTTAGAGTTTAGTTATGGTTACTCTTTCTTTATAAGGTGTTGTAATTGCGGATCGGCGGCGATGCGTTCCAATTCGTCGGCTACTATCTGTTTGACGTCGGCTTTGATTTGGTTGTAGTTCCATTCGATGTCGGCTTGCATGGTATCGGCGCCGTCGTCGTCTGAAAAATCGGTTACAACAGGTAATTGTTGGTATGTCTTTGTTTCGGCGGTTACTTTGGCGGTGTTAACAACTATCTCGGCGTGGAAAATCTTCTGTTCGATGCGCTCGTCGAAATTGTCGGACACTGCGCCTACAAACATTCCCTGCGTCAGGTTACTGATTTTGCTTGCGGGTATCAAACTGTCCAACTGCGTGTTGATAGAGGTGGATTTGTCGTTGCGGTTTATTGTCATCGACTGCCGTTTTTGCAAAACCTTTCCGAATCGTTCCGACAGATTTTTTGCCGATTCGCCGACTACCTGACCGCTGAAAATATTGCCTACCGTATTCATCACAACGGCGGCTTCCTTATCGCCGTAATCGCGTTTCAACTGGCTAAAATCCTGAAAACCAAGACAGACGGCCACTTTATTACTTCTTGCGGTGGCTATCAGGTTGTCTAATCCCCTGAAATAGATAGTCGGCAACTCGTCGATGATAACCGACGATTTGAGTTGTCCCTTTTTGTTTATCAATTTTACAATACGGCTGTTGTACAAACCCAACGCGGCGGAATAGATGTTTTGACGGTCGGGATTGTTGCCCACGCAAAGGATTTTCGGGGCTTCGGGATTGTTGATATCCAGCGTAAAATCGTTGCCTGTCATTACCCAATAGAGTTGGGGGCTTATCATGCGCGACAGGGGGATTTTGGCAGACGCTATCTGTCCCTGCAACTGTTCCTGTGCGCCTCCTTCCCAGGCGTCCATAAACGGCGACAGATAGTTTTCCAACTGCGGATAGGAAGTGAGAATCGGAAAAATATCGGCATATTTGCGATTTAATAACTCAATGGCGTGGGGAAAGGTACAGTATTTGCCGTTTTGATAGATTTTCAGATACCAGATAATAGCAGCAAGCAGAATAATCGGGCTTTCTACAAAAAAATCGCCCTGTTTCTGTATCCATGTCTTATTCAGGTTCAGCATAATAGTATAGGCGCTTTCGTAAGCATCGGAAATGTCGGTCATAAATTCGGGCGCAATGGGATTGCAACGGTGCGACTTGCGGGGGTTGTCGAAATTGATCACATAGAATTTCGGTTTGACGCCGTACTTGTCAAGGTTACAGAGCATGGTATTGTAGGCGATAATCGAAAGGTCGTCGAATTTATAGTCATATACATACATCGAAAAACCTTTGGCAATCTGCTGTTTGATATAGTTGTTTACGATTGCGTAAGATTTTCCGCTGCCGGGAGTGCCGAGTACGATAGATGCGCGAAACGGATTGACCACGTTTATCCACCCTCTGTTCCATTTCTTGCGGTAGAAAAATCGGGTGGGCAGGTTGACGGAATATTCGTTTTCCATCAGTTGCGTTTCCTGCATGAAACTTTCGTTTTCGAGGTTGAAAACGTCGTCCATCAGGTTGTTTTTCAACAGGCGGCTCATCCACAGACCTGCGACCAATAAAAGGATGTAGCCTGCGGTCAGCGTAAACACGTAAAAAGCGGTATTAGCCGCAAGCGGCAACGGCAAATACAGCAGCCACCAATTGAGGAAAAACAGCACAAAACCGAAAAAAAGAAATGCGCCGATTTTCGACCAAGTGATTTTTTCCTCTTTTATGCCTGTCGTACCCAGACATGACAAACCTAAAAATACAACGGCAAAAAGTTTTGTCCAGAGAATGGACGAAAACAGTCCGGTCGTGTTGTTGAAATTCATCAGTATATTATCGACCACACCGATATTTATACCCCAATCAACGATGGCCTGATAACAAAACCAATAGACGTTGATAATACAAAATAAAATACTTACGGCTCGCATGAACTCCATTGTCTTGGCTAAGCCTCTTAAATCGTCTTCCTGTTGCATGACTAATAACTGAATAATTGAAAATTTTCTATGTTCTTTTTCTTGATAAAAAGAACGAAAAATCAAGACTTCGTGCGCTTCGCTCGTTGAACTTAACGCTCGGTCGGCTAAAATCTATGTAACTCGCTTCGCTCAAACAGCATAGATTTTTAACGCCTTCCTCGCTATTCAACGGCTTACCGCACGAGGTCGAATATGATACGAGTTCCTCGTAGTGGCTGGCTAATAGCCTTCTTATATATTGTTCATTATTCATTGTTATCTGTTCATTGTTTTGTAAGGGCGTTTTTTCTTTTTCAGACGGCGAATGAAGGCTTTTTCTTCGTAGTCGTCTCCGACTGTTCCCGATGAGGGTGAAAAGAGGTCGAAAATTCCGCCGAAGTTGGAATTTTCTTCTAAAGTCTTTTCTATTTTTGGGTTTTGTTCATAAGCGTTTTCGGCTTTTTGGTCGGGCTGTTCGTGTACAGGTCTTACGCCGTTGAACAGGTCGTTGAAAATGTTTGCCGAAAACTCTTTACCCAAGCGCGAACCGTTGAATACATATTTTTGTTCGTGATCAATGAATGTGGCGCCGTATATTCGTCCTTCGTCATTCGCGCGGAATAAAACAGACATGTTTTGTTTTGCCAATGCTTTTTCAAAGTCTGTACGGTTGTTTGTGGTGCGCATGGCGGATGTAATCACTCTTTTACTGCGCTCTTTCAGCCTCCTGTTTTTGATTGTTTCAGCCGATTTTTCGATACGTTTTGCCAATGCTTCGACGCCGACAGATTTGCCGAACAGGGATGATTTGAATGGAACGCCTGCCTTGCTGCCGTTATCATCGAGAGCGGAATATATCAATCCCCTGTATTCTTTGCCTTTCGCTTCGCCGCGTACTTCTTCGACGCCTATATTATATAATGTAAGCAAAGCGCGGTATTCTTTCAAACTCTGAAAACGGTAATCACGCGCAACAGGACGGATAATATTGGCGATTTGCTGTTTCAGGTCGCCGTTTTCAGGTCGTACCGGCTTTAAGGGAAGTCCTTCGCGATGCTGTTTTTGGTCGGCGGGGAATAGTCCGAATTGCTGTTCGAGTTCGCGGCATACATTCATCGAGCGGCGATGCTCAAATTTGTCGTCAATCTTTTTGCCGTATTCGTCCACCCGCAGCGAAACAATGTGGATGTGCTGCCTTTCTATATCCTCGTGTTTATAAACGATAAACGGCTGGTCGCCGTAATTCATTTTTTGCATATATTCCTGTGCGATTTCCGACAGTTGTTCGTCGGTTAATACGTCTTTCGGATCGGGATTGAGGGATATATGCAAAACAGGTTTTTCCGTCCGTTTGTTTGCCGAAAGATAAGGTTCAAACGACTGTAAACAGGTATGTATATCAAAATTTCCGTCCACAGTTTCAATCATTCTATTTGCACAAATAACCTTTGCCCGGTTGGTTTCCACCTTATTTTGGTTGTAGGAAAGGGCGCTGTACATTGTGTTGCTTGAACTGATTTTGGCAATCATCTTTTAATAGAGTTTAGATATTAGAGTTTAGAGTTTAGATGTTTTGCTTCAAATTCGGCGGTCAGGGCGATGACTTTTTTGTAGATGGCGACTAATTCTTTGGTGGCATTTTCCAATTTGTAGAGAAAGGCAAGCGCTTTTTTCTCTGTAAAAGTTGCCTTGACTGCCTTTGTAAGTTGATTGTAATTCACTCCTATTGCGCGAAACTGTGAATGAAAAGACGTAAGGCGCATGTAATAATCCATTGCCGCCTTGTCGATTTTAACCACTTTCATTTCACGGTTGAAGATGCACGACGTGATGAAATGCGCCTTAACCTGCAATCCCGAACGCTCAAAGCGGGATAAAAAATCATTGTGCTCAACCTCATTAAGGCTGATTGTGTATCGGAATACGGCAGGGTCGGCCTTTGGCTTTCGACCGCCCAATCGTTGAAATTTCTTTTCGGATGACATGATATACTTTAACTAAACTCTACCTGTAAATGCGACTTCGGAGCGTTTACTTTCCCCTTTAGGGGCAAGCGGTTTTGAGAAGCGGCAAACGTTTTGCGCTGCTCAAAACACAACTTGCCATGTGCCGGCGCACATCGAATCCCGCAGATGCGGGATTGGGCGTTAGCCCGATTGGAGTTACTTTTGATATGATTGGATGTCGTTCCAATCCTGATGATTTTTGGATTGTTTCGACCGGCGTTTCCGGTTTGCTCAATCGTTTCCGATTTGGATATTTTTACTTTTTGCATGATGAAAAATCATTGATTACAAATTCGCCGCAAAGGTAGAGGTGATTATTCAAATGATTGTCATTCTGTTGTATGCCAACCCGTACCATATCGCGGCCAATGTCGGCCACCTGCCGCAAGTATGAAATAAAGGTCGATTTTTCGATTTTACTTTGCCGTTGCATATCAGTAAGTCGATATGGAAATAATGATTTGAATACGCACATAAATAATTACGAAAATGAACAGGCAAAGAAATAAATCGGAAAATAAATACGAAGGCATCGAAACGATGCTTTACCGTATTGCGGAACTGAATATATCAAACGGCATTGCCGTACTGACGTACATCGGTATTGTCGTATTGAATTGCTGTCGTACTGTCGTATGTAATTATAGACATATAGCAGCACATAAACAGCAAATCAATGTTGTGGACAATTCGTTAAGTAATGATTTACAGCAAAATATCAATAATTATTTACATCACTAAACATTAAAAAAATGAGTAAGGAAACTTTATTTACGGCTTTTTCCACCCAAAAGGGCGGAATGGGCAAAACAGCGGTAACGGTATTGACAGCAAGTTACCTGCATTATGTACGCGGCTACCGCGTAGCCATAATAGACTGCGATTTCCCACAGCACAGCATCGTAAAGGAACGCAAGCGCGATGGGGAGTTGATTATGAATGACAGTTATTTTAAACGGATGGCTTATGAAATGTACCGTTCGCTTGGCATCAAAGCCTATCCTGTCAGGGAAAGCACACCGGAAAATGCCATACGCGAAGCGCAAACGCTGATTGACAGTTCGGGAAAAGATTTTGATATCATATTCTTCGACCTGCCCGGAACGCTTAACAGTGGCGGCGTGATAAAAACGCTGGCTTCGATGAATTACATTTTTACACCGATAAGCGCCGACCGTTTCGTGCTGGAAAGCACCCTGCAATATGCCACGATGCTGAATGACAGTTTTATCAGCGTAGGCAAAGGTCATATCAGAGGCTTGTATCTCTTTTGGAATATGGTGGACGGTCGCGAAAAAACACCCCTGTATGAAGCATACGAGGGCGCAATCGGCGAACTGGGACTTCAAATAATGACAACAGTGTTGCCGAACAGTATCCGTTTCCGCAAGGAAATGTCGGCTGAACGCAAATCGGTATTTCGTTCTACCATGTTTCCGCCTGATAAAATTATGCTTAAAGACAGCGGTATTAATGATTTAGCCGATGAAATATGTCAAATCCTTCATATCAGCGACAATGGCCAAAATAAGTAGAGATGTGGAAGATATAGATGAAGCGGCTTTGCTTCAGTCTATTTATGAACAGGATAATCCTGTAGCCGTTTCAGACAAAGGGAGTGTTGAGTCTGTTCCCGAACAGGTTGAAATGCCCAAAGTGGATAAAGGAGTGCGCCGTAAGCGCGGAAATGTGGATTACAGCAGTATGTTTCTGCAACGAAACGCACTGAAAGTGAGGTCGTGCGTTTATATCAGTCAGCGTATCCATGCGACCATTTCGGAAATCGTGCGTGTAATTGCCGACAGGGATGTTTCGGTTGGCGGGTATATTGATAATGTCCTGTTGCAGCATTTGGAGGCGCACAAGGACGAAATTAACGACCTGTACAAACGGGAACGGACAGATTTAATAGCGTTTTAATAATTAACTATATACCATATTATTTATGAAAATGCTACTGATAATTATTTTGCTTTTTATGCAGTATCTTCTTTACCGCGTTGTATATCCAAAACGCTCAAAAACCAAAAAGGAAGATAATACCCCGCACAAAAGAGAAACAGACATCTCTGATGTGGTGGTAAGAACCCGCTTTGTACGCCCTGTCAGCGGACAAGTTCCAAATACCGATACAGTTTCGTTGTCTTCTGAATTTCGAGAAGAAAAGCCGAATGTGCCTGCTGCCGAAAATGAGAAAAAAAATGCGGTTGTTCCATCCGAAAAAATCGACAGTTTATTTATGGTTGAGCCTGACCCCAAAGATTTGGATATACCGCCTGACGATGACGAGGAAGATGAAAATGTTGAAAGAGATTTGGAAGAAGAAGCAGAAGATTTACGGCAATCGCCTGATGGCGATGCAGGCGTGGCAGCCGGATTAACCATAGAAGAAATGGCGGAAGCCATAGAAGCCATTTGCAACCCGACAGACGAAAAGGCAAGTATTCTATACAGGGTTGAAAAGACTGATATGTTCGAGCAATTAGTTTCCGGTGTAGAGGGGAAAGCGGAACGGATTAATGACATAGTAGAACGTTATCTGAAAAACCTGTACCTGCCGCAAGTAGAAAAACCCGAAGAAAGCGACGAGAAAATTAACGGCAATGACGAATGGGAAAAATTCGATGTTCGTTCTATTGTGGAATAACCGTAAAAAACGCTTTGGCTGCCCTAATTTCAGCCAACCACAGCCAACCCGCACCACTTATTTAAAAACTGATTTTCAGGTAGAAAAACGGTATATTTTTGCCGCCGGAATTCAAATTTCCATATACGGATTTTTAAAATAAAACAAATGAAAAAGTATGACTATGGGTAGGAATGCCAATTAACAATTACGAAACGACGACAAACCGAGTGTAGAGTCGAACTTGTTCGATCTATGTCGAGGTGCGAAGGAGTTCTTTTTCGGAACGAAAAAAATTACGAATTGTTTCGTGACAACCGCTAAAATTCAAAAAACAGTATTAACAGTCGCGGGGGATTATCCCGCCCTCGCGACACTTTTAAAAAAAAAATTATTATGACAAAAAAAGGTTTCAAAAAATTCTTTTCGGCAGCCGCGCTATTTTTAACGGCTGCCATGAACGCCCTTGCACAGGGCGACGGATCGGCAGGCATCAGCGAGGCAACGCAGATGATCACATCGTATTTCGACCCCGCTACCAAACTGATTTATGCGGTAGGTGCAATTGTCGGCTTAATCGGCGGGGTAAAAGTGTACAGCAAGTTTTCGAGCGGCGACCCCGATACGTCCAAAACGGCGGCGTCGTGGTTTGGAGCGTGTATCTTCCTGATTGTATCGGCAACGATTTTACGTTCTTTCTTCCTCTAATGATTATGGCAGAATATCCTGTAAACAGGGGAATAGGTCATCCGGCAGAATTTCAGGGGCTAAAAAGCCAATACCTGTTCATATTCGCAGGCGGGTTGCTGGGTCTGTTTGTCGTGTTTGCGGTCATGTTTATGGCGGGCGTCAATCAATGGGTCTGTATTTTGTTCGGCGCTATTGCCGGATCGATACTCGTTTACTGCACGTTCCACCTTAATAATAAATATGGCGAACATGGCTTAATGAAAGCACAGGCGAGGCGCAACCATCCGCGCTATGTTATCAACCGCAGACACATTCTACGAATGTTTCAATTACGCATTACAAATTACGAATTACGATGACTATGAGGAACGTAATGAAAGCGACCACATTGGAAAGTAAATTTCCGTTGCTGGCAGTGGAAAACGGCTGTATTATCAGCAAGGACGCCGATGTAACGGTGGCTTTTCGGGTGGAACTGCCCGAACTGTTTACGGTCACTTCAACGGAGTATGAGGCGGTACACTCGGCATGGGCAAAGGCGGTAAAGGTATTGCCCAATTTCAGTATTGCACATAAACAGGACTGGTTTATCAAAGAGAACTACAACCCCGACGTTCAGAAGGACGATTTGAGTTTTTTAAGTCGCAGTTTTGAGCGGCATTTCAATGAACGTCCGTACCTGAATCATGCCTGTTTCCTGTTCCTGACAAAGACAACCAAAGAACGGATGCGGATGCAAAGCAATTTCAATACGCTGTGTCGCGGTTATCTTGTGCCAAAGGAAATCAGGGACAGGGAAACCGTACAAAAATTTATGGAAGCGGTCGGGCAGTTTGAACGAATTGTCAACGATAGCGGTTTTATCAAACTTGTCCGACTGACAAGCGAAGAGATAACAGGTACAGGGAAAAGTCCGGGACTGGTTGAAAAATATTTTTCACTTTCTTTGGAAAATACAGCCTGTTTGCAGGATATTGCGATTGGCGCTGACGAAATGCGTATCGGCGACCAAATCCTGTGCCTGCATACGCTTTCGGATGTAGAAGACTTGCCTTCGCGGGTATCCACCGACAACCGTTACGAAAAACTCTCTACCGACCGTTCCGACTGCCGTCTGTCGTTTGCCGCGCCGGTGGGCGTGTTGCTTTCGTGCAACCATATCTACAACCAGTATCTCTTTATTGACGACCATACGGAAAGCCTGAAACGCTTTGAAAAGCAGGCGCGTAACATGCATTCCCTTTCGCGTTACAGCCGTCAGAATCAAATCAATAAGGAGTGGATTGAACAATATCTGAATGAAGCGCACAGTTTGGGTTTTACTTCCATTCGCTGCCACTATAATGTAATGGCATGGTCGGACAGCAGGGACGAACTGCAAAGGATTAAAAACGATGTGGGCAGCCAACTGGCATTGATGGAGTGCAAGCCGCGACACAATACCGTTGATACGCCAACGCTCTTTTGGGCGGGTATTCCCGGCAATGAGGCGGATTTTCCGGCGGAAGAAAGTTTTCATACTTTCATTGAACAGGCTTTGTGCTTTTTTACGGAAGAAACGAATTACAAAAGTTCGCCGTCGCCTTTCGGTATCAAAATGGTGGACAGGCTGACAGGCAAACCGCTTCATCTCGATATATCTGACTTGCCGATGAAACGCGGCATAACCACCAACCGCAATAAATTCGTGCTGGGGCCAAGCGGCAGCGGTAAATCTTTCTTTATGAACCACCTTGTACGCCAGTACTGGGAACAGGGTACGCATGTTGTGCTTGTCGATACGGGTAATTCGTATCAGGGGCTTTGTGAAATGGTGCGCCGCAAGACCAAAGGCAATGACGGCGTGTACTTTACCTACACGGAAGAAAACCCGATTTCGTTTAATCCGTTTTTTACCGATGATTATGTGTTTGACGTGGAAAAGAAGGACAGTATCAAAACGCTGCTGCTGACCCTGTGGAAGTCTGACGACGATAAAGTAACGAAAACGGAAAGCGGCGAACTCGGCAGCGCGGTGTCGGCCTATATCGAACGGATCAGGGCTGACCGCAGTATCGTTCCCTCTTTTAATACTTTCTATGAGTATATGCTGGGCGACTACCGCCGCGAACTCGAAGAAAGGGAAATCAGGGTTAGCCGCGACGACTTCAACATCGACAATATGCTTACCACAATGCGCCAGTATTACAAAGGCGGGCGTTTCGATTTTCTGCTGAACTCTGCCGAAAACATCGACCTGCTGAACAAGAGTTTTATCGTCTTTGAGATTGACTCCATCAAGGAAAACAAGGAACTGTTTCCGGTGGTTACGATTATCATCATGGAGGCTTTTATCAACAAAATGAGGCGGTTGAAAGGTATCCGCAAGCAACTGATAGTCGAGGAGGCGTGGAAAGCGCTGTCGTCGGCAAACATGGCGGAATACCTGAAATACATGTACAAAACCGTCCGCAAATACTTCGGGGAGGCCATTGTTGTCACGCAGGAAGTGGACGACATCATTTCTTCGCCGATAGTCAAGGAAAGCATCATCAACAATTCGGATTGCAAAATCCTGTTAGACCAGCGCAAATACATGAATAAGTTCGATGCCATACAGGCATTGCTGGGACTGACCGAAAAAGAGCGGGGACAAATCCTTTCCATCAACATGGCAAACGACGTAAACCGCAAATACAAGGAAGTGTGGATTGGTCTGGGCGGCATACAGTCTGCTGTTTATGCCACCGAAGTCAGCATGGAAGAATATTATGCGTACACGACTGAGGAAACCGAAAAAATGGAACTGATGCGCCTTGCCGAAAAATTGGACGGTAATATGGAGTTGGCAATTAAACAGATTGCGGAACAATTAAGAATTAATAATTTAAAGATTTAGAAGATGAAAAAGGTAATAATTATTATGGCAATGGCTTTTGTCGGTATGACGAGCCATGTAAGGGCGCAGTTTATTACGATTGACCCTGCGCATATCGCCGCGAGCATTATCAATTCGGCAAGCGAAATAGTACAGACTTCATCCACCGTATCCAATATGATTACGAACTGGAAAGAAGTGAAAAAAGTGTATGACCAAGGGAAGGAGTATTACGACCAGTTAAAGGCTGTAAATAATTTAGTTAAAGATGCCAAGAAAGTGAGAGATGCTTTTCTGTTAGTCGGCGATATAGGCGATATTTATGTGAACAGTTACGGAAAAATGCTGTCCGACCCGCATTTCCGATATGAAGAATTGGTGGCAATATCCAACGGATACGGCATTCTGTTACAGGAAAGCGCCGACATGTTGATGGAACTGAAAGACGTTGTAAACGTGAACGGTCTTTCGATGACTGACCACGAACGCCTCGACATTATCAACTATGTATATGACAGGCTCAAAGACCATCGGAATTTAGTCAGTTACTATACGCGGAAAAACATCTCAATCTCGTACCTGCGGGCTAAAAAGGCGGGCGATACCGACCGCGTCATGGCTCTGTACGGAAGCGCTGACGAACGCTACTGGTAAGTGGTTTTGCGTAATTCGTAATTTGTAATTCGTAATTGATTATCAGTATGTTTGAAAATTTACATCAGATACTCCGTGATTTATATACGGAAATGATGCCATTGTGCAGCGATATGGCGGGTGTGGCAAAGGGGATTGCCGGACTGGGGGCGCTGTTCTATGTCGCCTCGCGGGTATGGCAGTCCCTATCACGCGCCGAACCCATCGACGTATATCCCCTGTTGCGTCCCTTTGTAATCGGATTGTGTATTATGTTCTTTCCCACCTTTGTACTGGGAACGATTAACACTGTTCTTTCGCCTGTCGTAAAGGGTACGCATCAGATGCTTGAAACGCAAACGATGGATATGAACGAATACAGGGCGCAAAAGGACAGGCTCGAATACGAAGCCATGATGCGCGACCCCGAAACGGCCTATTTGGTCAGCAACGAGGAGTTCGACCGCCGTCTGGACGATCTCGGCTGGTATCCGTCCGATATGGTCACAATGGCAGGCATGTATATTGAGCGCGGCATGTACACCATGAAAAAACAAATCCGCGACATGTTTCGCGAACTGCTTGAGTTGCTTTTTCAGGCAGCCGCGTTAGTTATCGACACGGTACGGACTTTCTTCCTGATTGTGCTTGCCATTTTGGGGCCGATAGCGTTTGCCATTGCCGTTTTCGACGGCTTCCATTCCACACTTACACAGTGGATAAGCCGCTATATCTCTGTTTATCTGTGGTTGCCTGTTTCGGATTTGTTTTCGTCCATTTTAGCGAAAATTCAAATCCTGATGCTTCACAACGATATTTCCGAATTGCAGAACAATCCCAATTTTTCGATAGATGCAAGCAATACGGTATATATCATTTTCATGCTGATTGGCATTGTGGGATATTTCACTATTCCGACTGTTGCCAACTGGATTATTTCGGCAGGCGGCATGGGTTCGTATAACCGCAACCTGAATGCAAGCGCAGCCAAAGCGGGCGGCATGGCAGGAGCAGCCACCGGCGCGGTAACGGGAAACATTTCGGGAAAACTTGTGAATAAGTAGTTATTAGAGTATAGAGTTTAGAGTTTAGTTATTAGAGTTTAGAGTTTAGTTGAAAGTCAATTATTAAATCATTTAGTTATTCAATTATTCAGTTATTAAAATGTATGGAATTTAAGTCATTAAAGAATATCGAAACGAGTTTTAAGCAGATACGGTTTTTCGGGATTGTGTTTGTGTGCCTTTGTGCAGCGGTTGCGGGTTATTCCGTTTGGAGCGCCTACGGTTTTGCCGAAGCGCAAAGGCAAAAAATATATGTGCTGGACGGCGGTAAGTCGCTGATGCTGGCTTTGTCGCAAGACCTTTCGCAAAACCGTCCCGTCGAAGCGCGGGAGCATGTCAAACGTTTTCACGAACTGTTTTTTACGCTTTCGCCCGACAAAAACGCAATAGAAAGCAATATCCGCAGGGCATTGTTTCTTGTGGACAGGTCGGCATTTACCTACTACAAGGATTTGCAGGAAAAGGGATACTACAACCGTATTATCAGCGGCAATATCAATCAAAACATGCAAGTGGACAGTGTATCATGCAATTTTGATAGTTACCCTTACAGGGTGGTAACCTACGCGCGGCAATTGATTATCCGCGAGAGCAACATCACGGAACGCAGTCTTGTAACCCGCTGTAACCTGATTAACTCGGTACGAAGCGACAACAATCCACACGGTTTTACGATGGAAGCCTTTGAAGTAGTGGAAAACAAGGATTTACGTGTCATTGACCGATAGGGAAAGGAGGTATTTATGAAAACAGCAATCATGACATTTTTGAAAGATACCGCCGATGAAATCGCTTACAGCATCCGTACCCTCTGCGGCAAACCCTCGCCGATGAAACGGTTTGTTTTTGTGTTGATAATCAGCGGCGTATTAAGCGTGTTCTTTATTTATACGCTGGTATCTTCTATTTATAACATCGGCAGGAATGATGCAAGGAAGGAATTGTTGAATACCGGCAATACGCTAAACGATACTGTAAAAAGCGACAGTATTGATAATCAATTAAAAATAATAAAATAAAAATGAAAAAATATGAGTAATCAGACAAATGAACAAAAGCCCGGCCTGTCGAATGAACAAAAGGCAAAGATGAAAAAATATGCCGTTTTCGGAGCGATGGGCGTTATCTGTGCGGCGATTATCTTTCTAATATTTTCGCCTTCGGCTGACGATAAGGCAAAACGTGAAGCACAGTCGGGATTCAATACCGAAATTCCGATGCCAAAGGAGGAAGGATTGATTGACGACAAGCGCAATGCCTACGAACAGGAACAGTTGAAACAGAGACAGTCGGAACGCATGCGTTCGCTTCAGGATTTTTCCGCGATGGTCGGCGACCATACGACCGAAACAGACGAATTGGCATTGATTACAGACGAACAGCCGGTTATTACGCTTCAAAGGACATCGACAGGCGCGGGTTCGCAACGCCAAAGTCCCATCCAAAATTCGGCGGTCGCCTATCAGGACATTAACCGCTCGCTCGGCAGTTTTTACGAAAGGCAAAGGGACGACCCCGAAAAGGAACGCCTGAAACAGGAACTCGAAGAACTGAAAATGCGGATGGAAGAAACAGAAAACCGCAATAATCCTGTGGACGACCACTTGGAAATGATGGAAAAGTCATTTCAAATAGCCTCAAAGTATATGCCCGGATTTACAGGGACACCCCCGACCGTATCCCCATTTACCAATCCCGACGGACTTTCCGATGAGTTCGTTACCGAAGAAAGCAGCGAAACGGCAGGTGCGGAAGGCTTGCAGGTATCAACCGTCAGGGACAGGACTGTTTCAATGCTGCAAAGCGAAACAGGCGATGCAGAGTTGCTCGAAATGTTCTCGCAACCCCGCAATATGATGTTTTATACGGCTGTCGGCGATGAATCGAAAGCAGGAACAAAAAATACCGTTTCCGCCTGTATCCATACCGACCAGACCGTTATGAACGGACAGGTCGTCAGGTTGCGGCTATTGGAAATCTTGCGGGTGGGTAACCTGCATATCCCGCGCAATTCGCTAATTTCAGGAACGGCAAGGATTCAGGGCGAACGGCTGGGAATAACAGTCACTTCGCTTGAAACGGAAGGTACGGTACTGCCTGTCGCCATAACGGTTTATGACCTTGACGGACAAAGCGGTATTTTTATCCCCAACATGCAGGAACTGAGCGCAGGCAAAGAAATTGTTGCCAATATGGGTACAAACGCGGGGACAAGTTTCAACCTGTCCAACGATGCGGAAAAACAGTTTATTGCCGATATGGGACGCAATGTGATACAGGGCGTTTCGCAGTTTACGGCAAAAAAGTTGCGCGAAGTAAAGGTACACCTGAAAGCGGGTTACAGGGTTTTCCTGATCCCCGATGGAAACCTGAAAACCAACAGTCAGCAACAAATGGCAAACCGGTAGTTTAATCAATTAAAAATTAAGAATTAAGAATTGAAAATTATTTCTTCCGTCTTTGCTTCTTTTCTTTAACGTCTTTGCGAGGAACGAAGCAATCCATATATTAATAATCAATAATTTACAAACTATTAAACCAAAAAAAACAATGAGAGTATTTTTAATCATCATGTTAGCGGTTGCGCCTGTGGTCGCTTACTTTTTTCCGGCAAACGCTCAAGAAACGGGCGGCAATACAACAACAGGCGATTTGTTTAGCGGTTATTCCCGCCCAATAACATACAACCGTATGATACCGCCATACGCTTTGGAAGTCACTTTTTCCAAAACCGTGCACCTGATTTTTCCCGCTGCCATCCGCTATGTGGACCTGGGAAGCGCCGATCTGTTGGCAGCAAAGGCTGACGGAGCGGAAAACGTATTGCGGGTAAAAGCCGCCGCACAGGGATTCAGCCGCGAAACCAACCTGTCGGTTATTACCGGTGACGGCAGTTATTTCACTTTCAATGTGAAATATGCTGAAGAACCGTTAAAACTGTCGGTCGAAATGGCGGACTTCCTGCATGGCGGGAATATAGAAAACAGACCGGGAAACGAAATACCCGTTTTTGTTTCCGACTTGGGCGGCGAATCGCCCTATATGGTACGGCTGATACTTGAAACCATCCACAAAAACAACCGTACAAAAATCAGGCACATAGGCAGCAAGGCGTTCGGGATACAGTATCTTTTGAAAGGCGTCTATTCGCACAACGAACTGCTGTTTTTCCACCTGCACCTGAAAAACAAATCCACCGTTGCGTTCAATATGGACTATATCGCTTTCAAAATCGTGGATAAGAAAGTCGCCAAACGTACCGCCATGCAGGAACAGGTCATAGTGCCTGTCCGCAGTTACAATCAGGTGACAGGCGTTCCGGGCAACAGGGATGAACGGACGGTGTTTGCGCTGCCGAAATTCACTATCCCCAACGACAAACAGTTGATAATTGAATTGATGGAAAAGGACGGCGGTCGCAACCAGACGCTAATTGTAGAAAACGCCGACCTTGTTCGTGCGGAAGTTATTGATAAATTAACGGTAAAAGTAAAATGAAAAATCTCTTTCTTTTGTTCATAATTATGTGTTTCGCTGTGCCGACCGGTTCGGCACAGCGTTACCTGCCCGGTATGCGCGGGTTACAGTTTGACACGGGAACGGTAAACGGACTGAAACCGGATGAGGGCTTTTATGCAGGCATGGCGCTCTCAACCTATACCAAACGCGCCGACCGTTGGATGTTCGGCTTTGAATACCTCGAAAAACGGCATCCATATAGAGAAATACATATCCCTCAATCGCAGTTTACGGTTGATGCGGGGTATTACCTGAAATTCCTGTCCGACCCGCGAAAGACGTTTTTTGCTTCGATTGGGGCTTCGGCTTTGGCAGGATTTGAGACGGTCAATTGGAGTGAAAAGATTTTGAAAGACGGCGCGACAGTCAAAAATGAAGATGCGTTTCTCTATGGCGGCGCTCTTACGCTTGAACTCGAAACTTACTTGACCGACAGGCTTGTTTTTCTTGTCCGTATCAGGGAACGCCTATTGGGCGGATCATCGGTAGGCAAACTGAATACCCAAATCGGATTGGGAATTAAAATCATTATCAATTAATAAATTACAAAAAAATGAAAAGGACAATTTTATACTTATCATGCGCGATGCTGCTTATCAGCATCATTTATGCGTGTAACGACACGCTGTCAATCACGCAAAACTATGCTTTCGACTGGGAAGTAATGCCCTATCAGAAAAAGATAATTCAGGGCGAAACACTGGAACTCCGATGCAAAATAGTCAGGGAGGGCAATTACGAAGGAACGCTGTATTTTATCCGCTACTTTCAGCCGAACGGAAACGGCGAGTTACGATTAGACGATGGTCGCGTTCTTGCTTCCAACGACCCGCTTCCGCTTGTCAAGGATGAGTTCAGACTTTATTATACTTCGCTGTGTACCGACCAGCAAACGATTGACGTTTATATCGAAGATACATCCGGTCAGACGGTACAGAAAACATTCGCCTTTCAGAATGAGAATGTAAAGGTGGAAGAGCCTGAACCTGAAACGGATTACAGTTTTGAATTTGAAACTTTACCTGTTCCGAAATCGGTTGTTGAAAATGAAACGGTAGAAATACGTTGCCGTATTAATCGCGCCGACAGCCGAAACGATTCGGAATACCGGATACGGTATTTCCAACCTGACGGCAAGGGCTTTTTGCGGTTGGAAGACGGCAGTCCGTTTGTCCCCAACGACCTGTATCTTTTGAGCGATGATATTTTCCGCCTGTACTACACATCGGCTTGTGCCGTCCTGCAAACTGTTGACGTCTATATTGAGGATTTTCAAGGAAAGGTTGTTAAAAAGTCATTCAGTTTTACAGGGGTTGCAGCATCCGAACCCGAAGATGAAACGGACGGCAATCAGGAGGGCGAAACGGAAGATGAACCTGAAACAGAAAAAAACTGAAATTGAAATTGCATAAAAGAAAAACGGACAGACTGTTTGCGGTTCTGTCCGTTTTTCTTTTATGTATCCCCATGATACACGATACTGTGGTAAATTGCTATTTGAAAACGTAATGTTTTTTTACCGCCTTTTTAACCTGCCATACACAAGACAGCCCTTTCGGGAAAACCACATAGTCGCCTGCGGTAAAGGATACGCTCTCTGTGCCGTATTTTACGATTACATCGCCTTCTATGATAAGGCATGTTTCCTCACTGTCATAGTACCAGTCAAATTCCGATACTTCGCACTGCCAAACCGGTTTGGACTTCATTTCGGCAACCTCTATTTCGGTTGGCTTTCTGACTGTAATTTTCATTTTTTCTTTGAATTTAAAATTGGCGCAAAGGTAGCAATAATGGGGTACATATCAATGGGTCACCATCTTATTGTTGCCGATTTTTTTCCGTTTTTTGAACTTTTATATGGATAACGTTTGATAAATCTGCCTTTTCCTGTATCTTTGTATCGCTAAAACTTTTTTTTGCCACATTTAAATGGGGTTTTCCGTACAGTATCGGGAGTAGAACCTTATTTATCAGAGGGGTACACAAGTATAACGGCGTGTACCTCCGGGTAGTGTCTGTAATGGGCATTGCAACCCCTCTTTATGTGGCAGGTTTTAGCAACGGGAAAGGCACACCGTTTTTTTTCGTGCCGAACATTTAAAATATAGCGCCGATGTTTAAACGAAAGCCTGCTTTACAGCACAAATTCACAAATGAAGAAACCCAACTGTTTAAAAAACAGATGGAACAACAAGCCGCATACTTGGAAGTTATCGAACTGTTAGACAGATATTCCGCCTCTTTTGCGGATTGGTCAGTCATCATCAACAAATCCGTACACGAAACAATTACAAAGAAACGGCAATTAAATGAGGATTGTGCAATGGAACAGGATATGTTGGAAAATCTTACATTTCTGTTTACAAGATTAGCCTTTCACAGCGGCATTATATCCGATTGGCGCAAACAGAAAATGGCAGGACATGAAATAGCGGAAAAGATGTTTGCAGACGGTCATCTCTGAATGAAAACATTTAAAAAACGGCTTTTTTGCTACTTTTTTCTTCCGCCTGCTGCTCATGGAAAAAAGTAGCAGGGCGGGATTACTCCCGCCCTGCTTATGCTACTTTCCGTTGCTCTATCAACCGTATATTTTTATTGACGAGTTCTATTATCCTTTCATGGTATTCTGTGTTTTGATTGCGTATCCCCCTGCATTGCAGTACTTTCAATTTGGATATTGACAATTCTACGGTTTCTGTCTTTTGACCGTTTACGGTGGCTGACAATATCAAACTGTCAGGTTTCAAATGATAGTCGCTTGCAAAAACACAATGTTTTAAAATATCGCCCTCCTGCCTTATTTCTTCGACGCTTTCGAGTACCCGAACATGAATTACCCCATCGGTAAACTGAATGCCGAAAAAAATCGCCTTCATCTCTTTATAGTATTTTTCATCTTCGGCTGCCTTTTTTTGTGCCTTTTCCGATTTTTCACGTTCCTGCCAATCCTTTTTTTTCTTTACATAACGGTCGTGTTCGGCTTTCAGGTCGGCGGGACAAACGTATTTTGCATTATGCACGTCTTTTCCGAAAAACCGCAAAAGGTTGATGTAGTCGCACCAGATTGAAACATCGCTTATCTGATAACCGTTGCGGATGCAGATTTTGACGGACTGCCAATAATTGTCAATCTTTTTAAAACCGTTGTATATGAAAAATCGCAATATCTTTATTTCACCTGCTTTTATTAGGGTTTCGGCTCTGCTGTCCGACAACAGCGTATGAAACAGGTCGAATGGAGTAAGTTCGTAACAGTCGCCCTTATATCCGCTGCGTTTCATTTCCGGGATTAACTTTTGTCTTGGAAAAATAAAGTCCGCCGAAAGGTTGTGCCATGATTTTTCAGGTCGTATTTCCAAATTGCTGGCAAAGTTCCATGTGAATGTACAAAAGTTCATCGTTCTTAATTTTGCTATGTTTACATGCCTGCCGTCGGGCGCTATCCATCGCTGCGCTACCTCGTTTGTACTGTAATGCGCTTTCTGTCCTGTTTTATTGAACGCTGCTATATGAAAAAAACGCAATACCTGAAACTCTTTTTTTGCAGTAACCGCACAAAGATATTTTTCCTGCCTGAATACCCGCTTGCGGGTGGTCGTTATTTTGAGTTTTACACCGCAAACAGGACAGTCCCATCCTAACAGATTATCCGATAATTCGCTGTTTCCTTTCCATGAATGACCGCAGTCAAGGCAGGTAATAACCCCTTTACACGTTCTTCTGCCGATGTGTTCCATACAGTTTTGATATGCCCACTGTTTCCGGACTTTGGTTATTGGCGAAAGTTTACCGCTTAATTCAACAACCCGCTTTTGAAATTTGTTTCTTGGTTTCATAAGTCAAAAAGATTGAGTTGGTTATTAACTGTATTCTGTTTTGTCGGGGTTTTCCGTACAGGCTGTTTCAGGCTTGTATATACTTCGTTATGTACCTTTTGAATGGCGTCCTTTCGCGCCTGTTCCCTTTCTTCCGCTGTCAGTTCTACCGTGTGATTTACAACTACCCGGCAATTGATGGGACTGCCTGCACTGATATTGTCCTCATCGTAAAAATGGACTGCTTTTGAGTATATCTCGCTGTCAGTAAAACCGTTACAGCCGCTTTTCTTTACTTCATTCAAAATATACGTAATGCAGTCGTCCATGTTTTTGTTTGCTTTGGCGTATGCAACTGCAAAAAGTGCATCTTCGCTTGCCCTGTTGTCCAAATACGCCTTAATCGTGTTCTTAAAATGCTCTGTTGATTTCATATTTTTATGTGTTTATGGGGATGGAGAGTATCCCCACCCCCTGTTAATACTATTTTATATCCGTTCCAAACATACGATTGAATGTTGATACAATTTCTTCCCTTGTGAAATAGTCCCAACTGACCGCAACTGTGTTCAATGGCTCTATATGTCCGATTTGGTAAGCCATATCGCACTTTGTCAGCCGTTTTCCCGCCTCTATCTTTTGCAGCATACCTGCAAAAAGCCGTTTACGATTTTTCCCCTGTACCCATTTGTCACGCATTGCCCTGCACAGTTCCAACGTCGGCGTGACCGTTGAAAACAGTTCGCCGTTTTTGTGCCTGTAATCGTACTGATACAATACGGTATTAGGTCTGTGTGAGGGTTGGAATGATGTATATTCTTCTTCGCCTGTCTTGCAGACGGAACAGCCGTTATGATTGATGGTGTTTACTGTTGTGTTCATAATTTCCTGTGTTTTAAGTTTTTGATTGTTAATTCTGTTTTCATGCTCTCAACTCCACGTATTCGTTGCGGTTAATCAAAATACCTTCGTCTGTAAACAGATAATTGTCCTCGCCGCATATTTCACTTACCAACTCGTCGGTTATGTCATGGAAATAATCATATCCCAACTTTTCCCATTCCTTGCAAAACTCAAAATACCACTTTCTGACATTATCCATAACTTTTTCAATGATAGCCATTTGCCTGTCTGTCGGCTCATATACATGGCTTTCAATGGAAACTGTACGTGCATGGTAATAAATGCTGCCTTTATGGATAAAGTCAATTTTTTCCAATTCATCGCTTACCGATTGAATTTGCTTGTGATGAATGTTGCGAAAGGCTGTCTTTTTGAATTTTGCGTTATCAAACAACTCTGCAAAGGTTATTTTTCCATAAAGGCACAATCCGTCGCCCTGACCGTTTGATAGGGAATAAAAGGTTTTCAGGTGATATAATCCGTAATCCTCTATTAGCGCCTCTATCAGGTCATCCGAGAAAAATTCCGGTAAACGTTCTGCTTCGAGAATACATTTTTTTGCCTCCTCGCGTGCAAACTCATCCAGTTCGTTAAATGAATATGCTGTAATTGTTTTCGTTAATGTCTTCATATTCGTATCTGTTTGAATGTTATTAAATTTTGTGATTGCTATTCTTTAATTATTGCTTTTTGTGGGGGTGGAGAATATCCCCACCCCCTGTTAATACCTGTTATTAATCTGTTTCACTTAAATATTTCATATCTTCAAAATATTGCAAATGGTTGTCGGGGTCGTCAATGAATTTTCCCAACCCGCCTAACTGCGTGGAGGTCATAGAATTTGCGCCTACTTCAAAGAACGGCTTGCATTTTTCCCATTTGCCTGCTTTTACGCCTTTTACAAATTCCCTTTTGTAACATTGATTTACAGTACTGTAGATACTTAACCGTAAATTTTCCACATACTCCGACAATTCGTTCATTTCTCCCTGTCCGTCTTTCAGGCTGACGGTTTTTTCATATACGGTTTCATTCGTATCCTTTCGGATTATCCTGACCCTGAACAAACTATTCTCATACTCGAAATAAACGTCATGGCAACCTTTGTCTTCCAATTCCAACAAAGCCGTAATAATCTGATTTACTTTCATAGTGGACTGATTTTAAATGATTGTTAATAAATTTCTCAATTTCTGTTCTTTGGACTTTTGGAAAATCCAACCTGCCTGTTTTCCACCGTCGTGTGTCAGTTTCGGGTTAAACTGTCCGCCCAATGCCTTTAATTCGTCTTTAACTGCTTTTGTGTCGCCGAATACGGCTAACGCTTTTTCGGAGTAATCCACTATCAAAAAATCGCCTGTAACCGTTTCGTTTGCTGTTTCGGTATTGTCTGCCTGCGCTTTCAGGCAAATATTAGTTTCATCGCCTGCAATTAGTGCGTACCGTTCAATAAACTGCTTACGGTCGCCGTAAAACTTTTCTTTCTCGACTATCCAACCATAATATTTGCTTTTACCCAGATAGTAACCTGCGCCGCCGCTGTACTTTTCCCTGTTTTCGTACTCGCTGTTTTCTTCCGCTAAATAGGCTGTTCCCTCGAAATTGGCGGCATATTTGCGCATTTCCGAAAAGAGGTCTTTTGTATGAGATGAAAAACCAAGTATAACGGTACGTTTCGTACTGTATCCGTAATAATCGGTCATCGGCTCGCTCTCGTCCTCATGCAGTTCCGCAATGATAACCGCCTTTGCATCTGCGGGGATTAGTTTTTCCAAACGTTCACGCCCGATGGCTTTTAACTGTTCGTCGCGCTCTGCCTGTTTTTGCGCCGTCGCCTGTTCTTCCCGCTCTATACGTTCTGCCTCGCTGCGGAGTGATGCCACCCCGAAAGCATCCAAAAACTGCGGGTTTGTATCGTCGTAATAATATCCGATACCGAATTTTTCAGATAGTGGATTGACAATTTCACACTGCCCGAATTTGTGTGTCCGCAAGTTGATTAACTCGTATGAAATTCCCCATTTGGTTTGTCGAATGTCATATACTACATACCTGTCATCATCATACCCGTTCATTTGAATAATCTGATTTTTCTCTACTGCCTGTTTTGCAGTGTCATACGCTTTGTTTGCGCCCAATAGAATTAACTGTGCCATAATAATTGATATTTAAAATAATAATAATGTGATGATTAGAAGTAATATAAAAATGGAAAACAAGGTAAAAACTGCAACCGTCACAAGCCCCAATAACCGCATTACAAGCCTCAAGACTTTGTAACCGAGATAGACAGTAACCACAGTGGAAACAGACGCACCAAAGGCACGTATCAGCCCGAAAACCACCACAAAACCCAATAGCAGCAACCCTAATTTTATGATGATTCCGAGCAGAGGGAGTTGTTTTTTTATGTTTTTTACTTCGTGTACCATTTTCATGACTTTTTTTTTGATTTTTTGCGTCATCGTCGTGTCGGTCGTTGTTGTTAAGGGCTTCACAGGTGCAGGGTTCAGGAGTGTCAAGGTTTTTTCAAAAAATACTACCCGAAGGGCTGGAGATTTTTTGAAAAACCGCTTGCGGCTCGACCTTTACTGTCCGTTAAGAACCCGTAAACACCTTTGCCCGCGAACAACTGACCGATGCGATGATAGAATTGATAAATTTTGAGGAATGAAAATGAGAAAGTACACGAAGTAATAAACAAACAGAATATTTTAGAAATGAATTATTGAATGTTTAATATTCGGACTATTATCTTTTTTTTGACGTTATCACTTGAAGTGGTAAGCTGACAGGGTTATGAAAAACAAAGGGTTGCGACTTTTTCATATTCCTGTCCGAAAGTGTCGCCGGAATTCTTTTTGCCGTTTGGAATGAGAGAAATGAACGGAAAAAGGCAAAATGTATTCCGGTGCTTTTTTACACTGTTATCGTCCGAAACGATAACCATAGCAAGTGTACGAAAAACAAAACGCAGTGACTTTTTTGTTCTCTTGCCTCAATCGCAGCCAAAACTCTCTTTGACGTATGTAATGCAGGCACGGAATGGAAACGGAAAAGTGTGTTTTGGCACAATACGAAAAAAGCCCGATTCGTTCAAAATCGGGCTAAAAAATCAGTTTGTAAACTGTTGGCTAATTCAACCAATAATTCTGATTTTTACGATAATACCACATCAATTTTAGGGTTTCCCGGTTCTGCTGCTTTTGCAGAAGTTCCCGCAAGGCAGCGTTTACAAATTGCCGAAAGATTTGAGCCTCAAATGAAACAATCCTGTAACTGAGGAAAATCAATACTTCAAGATTGAAGTAAACAGTCTGTTTTTCAATTCCTTTATCGGTATAGCAATATGTTTGGCTTACTTCTTCTTCCCACAATAAACGGTTTTTAAAAATACTGCGAAGATTGGCTTCCACTTTCTGTGGGAAGCAATTAAAAAGTTTCGCAATTTCATATTTACCCATCCACAAATTTCCGTTTACCAACTCCGCTTCAACGGATGGCGTTTTGCCTTCCTCAATGATAATTTTTATATTTCCTGTGTTCATAACACTTTGTATTTTATTGATTTATACCATAATTGATCCCATGCCTTTTATTTTTCCGGCAAACAGTTCCATATCTTTACTGATTTTGTCGCTTGTGATTTTAGCGTAAATCTGCGTGGTTTTAATATCGCTGTGTCCAAGCATTTTACTTACGCTTTCGATAGAAACGCCTTTTGTCAATGTCAGAGTCGCAAATGTATGACGCGACAAATGAAAGGTCAGTTTTTTTCCGATTTCGCACTCCTTTCCAATTTCTTTCAGGTAGGAATTTACAGTAGAATTATCTAACACAGGCAGCAAACGCCCTTCCGGTAATTCCCTGCTATACTTTTTTAAAATCATTTCGGGTACTTCAAGCAGTGGAATTTGATACATTACTTTTGTTTTCCCGCGTTTTCCGACAATCCATTGTTTGCCGTCGAACGAAGTACAGATGTTTTCCTTTGAAAAATTCATCACATCAATATAGGACAAACCGCTAAAACAGCAGAACACAAAAAGATCGCGTACCCTTTCAAGCCTTTTGGTCGAAAAACTGTGCCGCATAAGTGTTTCAACTTCTTCCTGTGTCAGATACCCTCTGTCAATCGGTTTCAACCGAATAGGGTAATTCACAAACGGGTCATTGTGAGTCCAGCCGAATTGCAAAGCGACTATGAAAATATGTTTGAACAGTTTCAAATACGCCGCTGCTGTATTTTCGGAGCATTTGCGGGTAGTAAGCAGGAATACTTCAAAATCGCTGATAAACTTATGGTCGATTTCCTTCATGGAAATATCCGACAAACTGTACCATTCCTTGAGGAACTGTGCAAGATGGTTACGTGTCGTCCGGTATTTGTCATAAAGGTCATAGCCGATGCTAACGTCAATCAGCAGTTTTTTTTCCTCATTGTGTCTGTCGAACAGTTCAATCAGATTTTGATTAGGCGTGTTGATGCCGAGAAAGGCGTTTTTGACTTTTTCGGCAGTTACATTGTTGTCGCGTTCCTGCAACTCCCGATATACCCTGTATATCGCGGATTTCGTGTTCTCGACGAGTGCGTTTATTTCACCCGCTTCGCTTGTCCTTCCGGATGCCTTTCCGGCTTTTACGTCCCAGTATTTCGGCTGAATGTCCTTCTTCATTCCGAAACGAACCTCCCTGCCGTCAATCGTGATGCGGCAGAATAACGGTACATTACCGTTTGCTTTCTGTTTGTCTCTTTTCAGATAAAAGAGCACTTTAAATGTACTTCTCATAAACTCATTTTTAAAATTGCAAAATTATATTGTTTGTCTCAAAATGAGTTTCATGCAACGCGGACAATATCAGACGCTTAATAGACAATGTCAGACAATTTTCACCTGCCTGTGACCTGCATTTTTAAGGGGTACGTTTTGGGTTACAAACTATGTCCTTTTAAGCCCTTTTTCTGTCTTTCCTCTATGACCGAAATACTTTAAAATATTCGTTAATATACTGTATTTAAAATTTTTGTCTTACCTTTGTACGCTTTTGTCTGCATATTCCTTTACAGGGTTGCAGAATTTGGAATTCGGCGGTTTTGAGTATTAGCATTTGTAATGCGGATTTGATCCTGAACTTGATTCAGGACTTATATTCAACACATTTGGATTGAAAATCCAAATGGACGAAGGTTAAGAGTTAAGAATTAGGACTTTGCATTAGTTCAAACCAAAAACGGCTGCCTTTTCCCGCTTCGCTTTCAACGTGCAGTGTGCTGCCGTGTTTTTCCAAAAATTCCTTGCATACGATTAAGCCCAGTCTGGTGCCTTTTTCGCCGGCTGTTCCTTCGCGCGATTGTTTGCGGTCGATGCGGAAAAGGGTTTGAATCTGCTCCGGCGTCATACCGGCGCCTGTGTCGGTAACGGAAACCATACAGCCGCACACTTCGGCTTCGCTCAGTGATCGTGCGGCATCTCTACCTGTCGGGGAAATGTCCAATATGACCTGTCCGCCTTTGGCCGTGAATTTGACGGCATTGGCGAGCAGGTTGCGCACAACGGTGACAATCATGTTTTCGTCGGCGGTAATGATAGCCGACTGAGGCATCGTCGCCTTAAAAACGACGTCTTTGCGTGCCGCCATGCTTTTGGTCATTTCCATATCGGACTGCAAAGCGCTCACAAGGTCGAACGGAAAAGGTCGGTAAACATCGCGTCCCGTCTGTATCTGCGCCCAGTTGAGCAGGTTTTTAAGCAGATCGACCAGACCGTCGGCCGATTTAAGCAACTGACGGTAATAGGCTGAAACGGTGTTGGAGTCTAATCTGTCGGCATTTTCTGCCAGCAGATGCAAACTGTCGCGCTGTGCAATGGCGGGGTTTTTGAGGTCGTGCGAGATGATACTGAAAAACTTGTCCTTGATGGCGTTCATTTCGGCCAATGCGCGGTTGCGGCGGGTGCGCAGCATGATGACATACGCAAATAAAGAAAGCAACAATGCTGCTGCAATCAGTCCGCCAATATAGATGAATTGTCTTGTCCTGTGTTGCTTTATTTCTGCC
>Ga0082212_10002540_pt1 | contig 26551 bp, 27 predicted proteins | sample TergutNt197P3_FD_71548 | JGI IMG/M metagenome (GOLD analysis project Ga0082212, IMG submission 71548) | Neocapritermes taracua P3 segment gut microbial communities from Petit-Saut dam, French Guiana - Nt197 P3 | ecosystem: Host-associated > Arthropoda: Insects > Digestive system > Gut ...
AAAACGTTGATTTTGAGCAGGCGGCCTTTTTCTATCATTGCACGGCACTCCCTTTCCCCATACAATGATAGTCTATAGGCTCGAAAAAAACAAGGGCTATTTGCCCTGCGAAAAAAACCTATTGACATTTCCATGAACATAGTATATTATAAATGACATGTTCAGAATCCTTAGATAGTGCTTCATCATTGCTTGGCACAAGTTGGTACCGATGGCAGCGAGGGTACACCCGTTCCCATTCCGAACACGGCAGTTAAGCTCGCTCACGCCGACAATACTTGGCCGGCGACGGCCCGGAAAGATAGGTAGGCGCCAACACACAGGACAAGCCCTTGAGGCTGTCCGGCAAGAAAGGCTCCCCAGCAGGGGAGCCTTTCGGCTGTTATTTTGAATACTAAGGAGAAATTGTCGGGAAACTGTCTGGCAGCTCTATAGCCTCATCCTGCTCTTCGGTGAAAACATATGCGCAGGAGGAACACATTCGCCGTCCGTCAATGATATAATAATAGGTGTTCCCACATAGTTGCATTTCCATCAGCCTGCTCCAAATAGGAAAAACAGGTTGAATGTGTGTTTGCTGTATACCTGTATTATACTGCGTTAGCCCTCTTTCATAAACCAATTCATTCATTTCTTCTTTGGCATAACTCGGCAAGGCATCCTCATCCAGTATAGTAACAGAAAAGTTGCCCTCGCCAAATAGATTCGCCAATAGCTGATATATATATTGATATTGCCCCATAGAAGGCTCCATATCGCCCGCGCCCGGCGTGAGGACGGTTTCCCCCGGTTCCCCGTGCATCGCCCACATCGGCACGCAGATTACCGCGAGCAGTATACACGTCGCTGCGACGATGCCAATCAGGCGGCCCCATTCAAACGATTTGCGTTCGGCACTGCTAGCTGTCGCTCACAAACTCCGGCGCGGCCAGCGTTTCGGGGAGGGGGACATTTCTCCTCGCCGCCGCGCGGTTGCGGCGGTTATGGCAGAGGTTTACGGCCACGCGGACAAACCACCGCTTCTCATGGAGTTCGTCACGGAAGGGCGGGGCTTTTCCGAGATAGCGCAGGAAGATGTCGTGCAGTATATCCTCCGCGTCGGCGGGGCTGCCGGTGTGCGTCAGGCCGATACGGTAGAGCATGGCACCGTATTTGCCGTATGCGCGTGAAAATTGTTCCTCCTGCTTTGCCGTCAGCATATCCCTCTCACCCCGTCTGTCTATATAACAAAACAGGTGGCCGTTTGGTCACCTGTTTGTCACAATCAGCGGCAAATCCTTCACCGTCAGCTTATGGATGGCCTCCGGACCCAGATCGGGAAACGCGACCATTTCAGTTTCCATCACCCGCCGGGCCATAAGGGCCGCCGCGCCGCCGATGGCCGATAGATACGCGCAGCCATATTGCCGTATGGCGGCTATGACCTCCGGGGAGCGCGGCCCTTTGCCGATCATCAAATGGAACGCCTCCCGCATCAGCCGCGGCGAATACGCGTCCATCCGCCCGCTTGTCGTCGGTCCGACCGAGCCGATGACGCGCCCCGGCGGCGCGGGGCAGGGTCCGGCGTAGAAGAGGGCGCTTCCCTCCAGCGGGAACGGGAGCGGCTTGCCGGCGTCCAGCAGCCCGCAAAGCCGTTTGTGCGCCGCGTCCCGGGCGGTGTAAATGACGCCGGACAGCAGGATCTGTTCCCCCTCGCGCAGGGACCGTATATCATCGCGCGAAAAGGGCGCGCGGAGCGCGGTCATAACACGGCTCCCTTATGCCGCGTGACGTGGCAGCCGAGGTTGACCGCCGCCGGCAGCCCGGCGATGTGCGTGGCGTACGGGATAATATGGACCGCCAGCGCCGTTGTTTGGCCGCCAAACCCGCCGGGGCCGATGTTCAATCCGTTGACGGCCTTTAGCAGGCGCTGTTCCGCCCCGTTCCAGAAAGGGTCGGCGTTGGCGGTCCCGACGTCCCGCAGCAGCGCCTTTTTGGCGAGCAGCGCCGCCAGTTCAAAGGTGCCGCCCGCGCCGACGCCGACGATGACCGGAGGGCAGGGGTTGCCGCCGGCCGTTTGCACCGCTTCCAGCACAAAATGTTCCAGTCCCGTAAGGCCGTCGGAAGGTTTAAGCATTTTGACCGCGCTCATGTTCTCGCTGCCAAACCCCTTCGGCGCGACAGTCAGCGTCAGTTTGCCGCCCGGCACGACCGAATAATGAATGACAGCCGGCGTGTTGTCGCCGGTGTTATCCCGCCTTACCGGATCCCGCACCACGCTGTTGCGGAGATAGCCGTCCCGGTATCCGCGCCGGACGCCCTCGTTGACGGCGTCGTCCAGCGCGCCTCCGGTAATCCGTACATCCTGCCCCAGTTCCGCGAAAACGACCGCCATACCCGTATCCTGGCAGATCGGCATCCGGTCTTTTTGGGCGATTATGGCATTTTGCAGCAGGGTATCCAACACTTGGCGCGGGGTTTCTTCCGTCTCATATACCTTCGCCCGTTCCAGCGCCGCGACAATATCCGGACCCGCGTCAGTATTGGCCTCAATGCACAGCCGCGCTACGGTTTCGGTGACTTGGGCGGCGGTGATCTCGCGCATGGCACATCTCCTATGTAGGGGCGATCAGTGATCGCCCGCCTGTTATATCTCCTCGATCCGGCTGCGGTCCCGGTCGCGGAAGAGAAGGGATATACACCAGATGCCCGCGAGGGCGACGATGGTGTAAACGATGCGGCTGACGGTCGCGGTGCTTCCGCCGAAGATCCACGCGATGGCGTCAAAGTTGAAGATCCCGACGCAGCCCCAGTTGAGCGCGCCAAGGATGGTGAGCGTCAAAGCGAACTTATCCATAATGCAAGTCCTTTCCTATTGTTTTGCGGTACGGATAGTTTTCGCCGTTTTGCGCGGGATTATGCAAACGGATCTTTCATCCCCGCGCCTTGATGACCTTCATCCTGACAAATTCCTCCCGTTCCTTTTCTTCCAAAGCGCCGGCAATGAAATTCACCTTTGCCGTCAGATCGGGAATGATAACGTTTTGCAGCGCGTTTGCCCGTTTTTGCGTTTTTTTGATGGCGTACGCCAGCCGGTAGGTGGCCGTTTCGACTTCGGCCAGTTCGGTAATCAGCCGCTTGACCTTAAAAAAATGAGCGACCGCCCTGTCGAAATCGGATGTGGTCGAAACAAACCCCAGCGGTGCGGAGGGCGGCGACTCGTCGGCGGTGACATATGGGATCTCCACTCCCATCACACTGCGGAACCGTATCTGCACCGAACTGTCTAGCGGCATACTCCGCGCCAGGTCTTGGCAGGTCCCCAGCGCGATGTTTGCGGTTTGGAGCGCCCGATACGCTTCGGCAAAGGTGCTGTCGATCCGCCCTTGCAGCGCCGCCGCCGCGTCGATCAGGCGCATCATCTCGCGGATGAGGATGTTGCGCTTGCGGTCCATCAGGTCGTAGCCCATCCGCGCCAGCGTCAGGGTGCGGCCCAGCGCCATCAGATTCCCCTTGGTGGGGACCACGCCGGCCATTATATCCCGCCCCTCAGCGCCGGTATGGCTTCTTGCTTGTAGTATTTCTTCAGCAGCACGGCGTCAACGCGATCCAACTCGTCGGGGGGCAATATGGTCAAGGCATTCCAGCCCTCCTCCAGCGTCTGGTCGATCGTGCGGTTCTCGCTGGGTTGCTGGCGGACGAATGTATCCTCAAAGAGCCGGCCGAATTGCAGATATTTTTTATCCAGGTCACTCAACTCGTCCTCGCCGATGACCCCGGCCAGCGCCCGGGCTTCCTGCACCTTGGCATAGGAGGAAAACAGCTGGCTGGACAGGGCCGGGTGATCCTCGCGGGTCAACCCCTTGCCGACGCCGTCTTTCATCAGGCGGGAGAGGGAGGGCAAGACGGCGATCGGCGGATAGAGTTTAGACTGATCCATATCGCGGTCCAGCACGATCTGCCCCTCGGTGATGTATCCGGTCAGGTCGGGGATCGGGTGGGTGATGTCGTCGTTGGGCATCGTCAGTACCGGCACCTGCGTCACCGAACCGGGCAGACCCTCGATCATCCCGGCCCGCTCATACAACGACGCGAGATCGGAATAGAGATAGCTGGGATACCCCTTCCGCGAGGGGATCTCCCCTTTCGACGAGGAAAACTCGCGCAGAGCCTCGCAATAGGAGGTCATGTCGGTCATGATGACCAGAACATGGAACCCCAAGGTAAAGGCCAGATACTCGGCGGCCGTCAGCGCGCAGCGGGGCGTAAGGATCCGTTCGATGATCGGGTCGGAGGCCAAATTCAAAAACATCACGACGCGCTGCAACGCGCCCGCGTCCTCAAAATCGCGGCGGAAAAAGTCGGCGGTGTCGTTTTTTACGCCCATCGCGGCAAAGACGATGGCAAACCCCCCGTCGTCGCCGCTCACATGCGCCTGCTTGACGATCTGCGCGGCCACCTCGTTGTGGCGCATTCCCGCGCCGGAAAAAATTGGCAACTTCTGCCCCCGGATCAGGGTGGACATGCCGTCAATGGCCGATAGGCCGGTGTAGATGCAGGAGCGCGGGTATTTCCGCGCGACCGGGTTGATGGCGCTCCCGTTGACGTTGCGCGACTCCTGCGGGCATACCGCGCCCAGTCCGTCGATCGGTTTGCCCGCGCCGTCAAAGACGCGGCCGAGGATCTCGTGCGAGAGCGGCAGCGTCATCGGCTTGCCGGTGAAGCGGGTGGTCACATTCTCAAGGCTGATGCCGTGGGTCCCCTCAAAGACCTGCACCACCGCGCGGTCGCCGTCCAGCAGGATGACCCGCCCCGTGCGGCGCTTGCCGGAACTGAACGTGATCTCGCACATTTCGTCATAACCGACGCCGGAAACATTCTCCAGCGTGATTAGCGGGCCGTTGACTTCAGACAGGCCGATGTAGTCGATTCTCATAGGATCCTCCGTTTATAAATGCGCCTCCAGCACGTGCCGTATCGCATCGTCTACTTTCGCTTTGTACCGGATCTGGAAATTCGCCGCGTTGTTGGGTACGTCGTATTTGATACGGATCAGTTCGTCGAAGATGCCCGTCTCGCGCAGCTGCGACAGGGGGATGCTGCGGTCGATTAACACCTTGGCGGCGTCGTAGAGGTGCAGATAGACTTCCATCATCCCCTTTTGCTTCTCCATCGGCACATAGGTGTCCGTCTCATGGTAGGCGTTCTGCTGCAAGAAGCCCAGCCGGACGATCCGGGCCGCCTCGATGATTAGCTTTTGGTCGTCGGGCAGTATGTCGGCCCCGATCAGCTTGACAATTTCCATCAGCTTGCTCTCTTCCAAAAGGAGGCGGGAGATACGCGTCCGGAGGGTTTGGAAAGAATGGCCGAAACGTTCCCGGTACCATGGCTCAAGGTCGTCAATGTACTCGGAATAAGACGTGATCCAGTTGATGGCGGGGAAGTGCCGCGCGTAGGCGAGCTGGCGGTCGAGCGCCCAGAAGGTGCGCACGAAGCGCTTGGTGTTTTGCGTGACCGGCTCGGAGAAATCGCCGCCCTGCGGCGACACCGCGCCGATGACGGTCACGCTGCCCTCCGCCCCGGAGAGGGTGACCATATAGCCCGCCCGTTCGTAGAACTCCGCGAGCCTTGAGGGCAGATAGGCGGGAAACCCCTCCTCGGCCGGCATCTCCTCCAGACGCCCGGCGATTTCGCGCATCGCCTCGGCCCACCGGCTGGTGGAGTCGGCCATCAGCGCGACGTGGTAACCCATGTCGCGGTAATACTCCGCGACGGTGATTCCGGTGTAGACCGACGCCTCCCGCGCCGCCACCGGCATATTGGAGGTGTTGGCCAGCAGCACGGTTCGGTCCAGCAGCGGCTTGCCGGAGCGCGGGTCGAGCAGCTCCGAAAACTCCTCGAGGACCTGCGTCATCTCGTTGCCGCGCTCGCCGCAGCCCAGATAGACGATGATGTCCGCGTCGCTCCACTTGGCCAGCTGATGCTGCGTGATCGTCTTGCCCGCGCCAAACGGGCCGGGGACGGCGGCGCAGCCCCCTTTGGCCACCGGGAACAGCGTGTCGATGATCCGCTGGCCGGTGATCAGCGGCCGGTCGATCGGCTTTCGCTGCCGCACCGGGCGGGGCGTGCGGATCGGCCAAAGCTGGCGTAGCGTGAGGATTTCGCGCTTCTCCCTGGCGGATACCACCTCGGCCAGCGGTTCGGTCACGGTGTAAGCGCCGTCGGGCCGGACGGACCGCACGGTTCCGGCGGCGCGGGACAGGCAGCGGTGGGTGATGAGTTCGGTCTCCCGGCACTCGGCGTATACCGTTCCGGGGGCGATCTCGTCTCCCTCGCGGACAAGCATCTTCACGTCCCATTTCCTTTCGGCATCCAGCGAGTCTATGTTTACGCCGCGCGCCATAAACGGGCCGGACGCGCCTTCCAGCGCCCGCAGAGGGCGCAAAACGCCGTCGAAGATATTGTGCAGCAGGCCGGGACCCAGTTCCACGGCCAGAGGGCCGCCGGTACCGGCCACCGGGTCGCCGGGACTCAGGCCGGCCGTGTCCTCGTAGACCTGGATCACCGCGTCGGCGCCGCGTATCCCCACGACCTCGCCCATCAGCGACTCATGCCCCACCCGCACCGATTCCAGCATCGACAGGGTCTGCGCCCCCCGCGCGGTGACGACGGGGCCGTTAACGGAATGGATGATATAGTCGTCCATCGGCTATTCCTCTACTTTCAACCCGAACATCTCGGAAAAATGCTCCCGCAGTTCTTGCACGCGGGTGTCAAACGTCGCGTCGGCGTGGCGGTTTTTCTCGGTGCAGTACACCTCAAGCCCGCCCAGCGTAAACGTACCGTCGAAAAAGATGATGTTATGGCGGGTCGGCGTCCTCCGCAGCGTGTCGCCCAGATGCCTGTCCTCGGGGCGGAGGCAGACGGTGACGTCCCCGTCGAAACTGCCCAGCAGCGTAATCAGGACCGATTCAAGGTACTCCACATAAGCGGGCGTGGCGGTAAAGGCCGTGAGCCGTTCGGTCACGGCCGCCATGACCTCGTCGGCCATCGCCTCGCGGCGCAGGAAAATCTCACGCTTGTTGGCCATGACGGCGTGCGACAGCCGCCGCCCGCACTCGGCCTCGATCTGCGAGATCCCGGTTTTGATATATCGGAAAGACTCGGCCAAAGCCTCGTCGTCGGCGGCCGACATCACCGCTTCGCTTTCGCTCTCGATCTCGCGGTTGATGGCGGCGACCTCGTCCCGCGCGTCGGTCAGGATGGCGGATTTGAAGTGCTGGAGTTTTTCCTCGGCATTGTCCATGACGATCAGACCTTCACTCCTATAGATTCTCTGATGTAGCGCGTGATCGAGTCGTGGGCGCGCCCGGTGCCGTGGCGGTCGGGTATCTCGACCACGATGGTCTGCGTGCCGCGCTGCTTGAGGCTGTCCATCAGGTCGGGGCAAAGAGCCGCCAGACGCTCAGTGACCAAAAGGATCCCGACGTCCCCCTGCGCGGCGGCGTCGGAAATGGCGGCCTGGACCCCCCCGCGGTCACGCGCGATCCGCCCTTCGATGCCGGCCAGGCGCAGCCCGGTCAGGGTATCGTCGTTGTCGGATACGGCAAAGTAACGCATTTTAGAATCTCCCCAGGATCATCAGCGCCACGATCAGCCCGTACAGCGCAATGCCCTCGGCCAGGCCGACAAAGAGCATGGCTTTGCCGAACAGTTTCTCGTTCTCCGAGATCGCGCCCAGCGCGGCCGAAGCCGCCGCTGCCGTGGCGATCCCGCCGCCGATCCCCGAAAGCCCGGTGGCCAGCGCCGCCGCGACCAGTCCCCAGCCCATATCGGTGACGCCGGAGGCGGCCTCCTCCACGGCGGCCAAAGCGCTGTCCGCGCCGACCAATCCCATAATCAGCACCGCGCCGAAAAACGCGCATATCTGGCAGATCAGCGCCGTTTTGGGCGATTTGCCCTTGGTCCCGCGGCGGTAAATGGCATAGAGCGGGGAGATGAGCATGGCGACGGGGATGAGGACGAGCAGGGTTTGCATGGCAACGCACTTCCTTTATATGATTATTCTTCCGCGTTCAAGGATCTGTATGCCTTTCCGCCGCCCGAGAAAAAACGGCCGAAAATTTCGTAATATTCAAGCCGGAGCACCTGTATCGCGACCAGCACCGCCTCCAGTCCGGCGACCAGCAGATTGCCGACGATCAGGGCCAGAATGCTGCGCGGCCCGTCCGGCCCGCCTGCGATGTTGTAGACGACCGCCATCAGCGAGGCGTGCGCGATGGCGTAGGCCCCGACGCGCAGAAAGGAGATCGTGTTGGTGATAAAGGATAAAAACACGTCGAAGAGTTCAAAGAAGCCGGTCAGCCCGGGCGACCCTTTGAAAAAGATGACCAGCGCGGGCAGAACGATCATGCCGGCCAGCACAGGGGAAGGGAAAGGGGACGCGCCGAATCCGATAAAAGGTAAGACGGCAAACACGACGCCGGCATATAGCACCAACCCGGTCAGCGACGCGGGGCCGAAAACAATCTTCTCCCAGTCGCGCTGCCGTATTCCGTTGAGGATATTCAGCAGGATCGACAGGGCCACCAGCGCCGCGCCCGCATAGACGGTGACGCGCAGGATATAGAAGATCGTCTCGCCCGAATGGAGGACCTTAAAGCCCCAGGGAAGCAATTCCTCGTCGCCGAACACGCTGCCGTACAGCAAGCCGAACATCGCGCTGCCGGCGGCGCAGTAACACAGCACCCTGCCCATCCACATCCCCTTCCGCCGCCACATCAGCAGGCCCGCCAGCAGCAGCAGGGCCGCGTGGCCGAGGTCGCCGAACATGACGCCGAAGATCAGAGGGTAGGTGAGCGCCACCAAAGGGGTGGGGTCGATCTCGTCATAGGCGGGAAGGCCGTACATCGTTACAAACGGTTCGAAGGGGCGGAAAAGGGGGCTGTTTGCCAGTTTCGTGGGCGGGGTAAAATTGCTTTCCTCGTCTTCGACAGGGAAGAAACTGACGTCTTTCCAGCGGGCGAAAGACTGTTCAAACCGGGCAAACCCCGGCTCGGGGACCCAGCCGGTCAGGTAGAAACTCTCTTCGGAACGGGCGGCGTAGCGCTTGATCTCAAAGGCGCCCGACAGGAAGCGGTAGAAACGGAAAATCTCACGGAGAGTATCGGCTTCCCCCGCGCCGATCTCGGCGAGCTCTTTTTGGATCTCCCCGACGCGGACTTTGTTCTCCGCCTGATCGGCCCGGGCTGTCTGTTCCGCCTCGGCGCTGGAGCCGTGCAGCTTCTCCGAAAGGCGGATCCTCTCAAACTGGAGGGAGGCCAGCAGGGTGTCCACCTTTTGGAATCCGGAGCGGGGCATCAGGTACATACCGTATACATACTCTTTCTGGACGTCGGTGGGAAAAAAGAAGACGTCCGGGAGATCATTGACGATGGGGAAAAAATGGTCGTAATTGTCACGCGGGAGCCGCCCGAAACGGAACTTCGTATAAGTGACCTGATACAGCCCTTCGATCGGGACGTCGATGTCGCGCAGCAGCTTCAGCTGCGAAAAAAGCTGTTCGTCCTCGGCCAGCCGTTTGACGCGTTCCTCCCGCTCCGCCAGCAGAGACTCCACCCGGGTTTCCAGCCTCGATAAGGCCTCCCCGGCCGACTCTTCGGAGAGCGCCGGCACGGCGCCGGCCCCTTTCGGGGCCTCGAGGTTTAGCAGCCCCAGCAGATGTTCGGCCCGGCGCAGCTTGTTCTGATACGGGTTGATGGGGTCCAGAGGATAGAGGCCGCTGACCTGCTTCATGAAAGAGACGGCGGATTCAGGATGGAATTCCTGCCCCACAATGCAATCCAGCACAACCGCGTCGAGGTCCCGCAGCGGGCCGACGACGGTAGCCAGTTTCATACGTGATACGGACAAAATATCATCCTCTCTGCTTATAAAACCAAGAATTTCCCCGCTTCCTCCGGGGCCAATCCGTAGCGTACGCTCTCTATCGTGCGGATTAGGTTGCGCAGTTCGTTTTGGTAGAGGTTGATGTAGGCGATCGGCATGAATACGGAGGGTACGCCGCTTGCCATCTGCCGCCGGTAAAAAGACATAAGGCATATCTGCCCTATCCTCTCCAGCGAATCCTCTTCCCGCCCCGCCAAAAACGGGCCGTAGGGCGTTTTTTTCAGCAGTTCGCGCAAGCCTCCGGCATCCTCCAGCGAGACGATGGCCCTGATCTCCGCTTGCCTGAGATGCGCGCCCGCGGGAACGAGATACTGGAAAATATCGGGCAGCAGGGACGGATAATACCCCAGGACGCGCTCGGCGGCGGTAATGTTTTCCCAGTCGGCCTGCATCCCGACGGCTTCCCGCAGCAATCCCCAGGCGCTGCCCGTCTTGCCGCGCAAAAGCCCCGCGAAAGAGCGGTGATAATAGCGCCGCATCTGCGTCTCCACTTGATAATAAGGCGGGAACGCCCCGTCTGCGGGGCGCAGTTTTTGCAGCGCCGGGTAAAAATCCGTATACTTCGCGGCCTCCAGCAGATCGTCATAGGTCCTGACCGAAGTCAGCAGATGATACCGGATACGGCTGAACCGCCGGAAGGATTCGGGCAGGCTGAGGATATATTCCCCGGAGCGCCCGGAAGCGGCCAATTGCATAACGCGCATGATCTGTTCCATCTCTGCCGACAGCACGGGGTACCGCAGGATAAACCGGTCTTCGTGTCCCACATAGTTGAACAGCCGCAAAAAGTGCGCGAAACTGTGCCGCCGGAGCAGGGCTTCCAGCCTGTCGCGGTGCAACGCGGCCGTATCGACCGCCTCAAGCGCCCGGCCCCAGTCCGCGTGGGCGCGCAGATAGTCCGCCACGTCGGAAACGGACTTCATGGCCCCCATCTTTTCATAGTCCGCGCGGCGCAAACGTCTGCCGAACATAGCCCGCGCTTTGGCGGTCACGGCTCCGTAGCGCGATAGATCGGCCGTCATGAGGGATCGACGACTAGGCCGTACAGTTTATCGATCCAAGCGTCCCTGTTTTCGGCATAGAGCCTTTCCAGCAAAGACATTTCCAAGCGGTGCGTTTCGTTGGCCTCCAGGATCTTGCCGTCGGTAAACAGATTCTCCTGGCCCCGGACTTCCGCGATCCGCGCGTCGGCCATTTGGAGATACTTCTTGCGCAGATTCTCGGCGTCGGCCCTCAACTCCTCGCGGAGATGCAGTTTCTTCTCTTTTGCCTCGGCGGCAAGCATCTGCGCCTGCTGCTCGGTTTCTATGATGGTGTGGATCAGTTCGGTCTGCTTCATCAGACGCACCCCCTGCCCTCCGAATTACGCCAATAAATTACAGAGTTATTATAGTCCCAGTCTATGAATAATGCAACCATTACTTTTCACAAATATTCTGTGCGGTTTTTCTGTTTTTTAGTGCGGATCGCGTCCGTCTGTTTCTATATATACCTCCCGCCCCGTCGCCAAAAAGACCAGCACCCTCTCCCGCACCGGTCTGCCCGTGATCGCGGCCAGCGCCGCCGCGTACGCTTCTATTTGCGGCCTGTACCGTCCGGCGCGGCGCTCCTCCTCGCCTTTTCCAACGCGGTCGGTCTTGAAATCAAGCAAAACCATCCCGTCCGGCGTCTCATAGCAGCAGTCGATAACCCCTTGCAGCAATACCTTTTCCCCCTCCGGCAGAGAAAGCCCCGGCACATCGCCGTTTCCCGCCAGCAGGGAAAATTTCTGCTCCCGCCGCAGTCCCTCCGCCGTCAGCAATGTCTTGCCGCGCGGCGTTTGGAAAAACGCGCTCAAAGACTCCGTGTCAACGGCTCCGGCCTGTTCGGCCGTCAGCAGTTGCGCGGCCAGCAAACGTGCTTTCTCTGCCGCTGTCCCGCCGGGAGCCGCGCATTTCGCAAAATCGGCAAATTGTAAAAACAGGTGCGTCGCCGTCCCCCGTTCGCTGGCGTTCAGTCCTGTAAACGGTGCGCCGGGGGGGGCGGACTGCGGTGCGTCGCCCCCGGCAAAACCGGCGGCGTCCTCATGCGCCTGTTCGTCGGGGTAACGCCCTTTCAGCCCGGTGGCGGTCATTTTTGATGGGGTATCGACCGCTTCGGCATAGGGATAGGCCCAGTCCGGAACGGGGGAGGCGTCCGGAGCAGCCGCGGGGTGTGACGCCCCGCGTGCCGCAACCGTCCCCGGCACGCCGCTTTCGATTGTTTCCATAGCATCAACAACGGCCCAGTCCGGGTCGCGGGCTTTCAGCAGCCAAGCCGCGACGTTGGTATGGAGGATCAGATCGCCCTTTGTGACCCTCCGGGCCGGTTCCCCTTCCGGTAAAGGGCCGCAGGACAGGATCAGGCGGCGCTCGGCCCGCGTCATCGCGACGTAGAGAAGGCGCAACTCTTCGGCGCGCGTCTCGCCGTCCATCACCGCCTGTACCGCGCGGTAGAAGGGCGTGGGGGTTTCGCCGTACGGTTCGCGGCGCTTCACGCCGAGTCCCAGACGCGGATGGGCCAAAAGCCGCGCGTGTTGGTCTTGCAGATTGAGCCGTTTGGAAAGGCCCGCCACAACGACAACCGGAAACTCCAGCCCTTTGGCGCTGTGGATCGAGAGGATCCGCACGCCGCCGGACTCCGCATTGCCGGCAAAGCCGTTCTGCCTGCGCAGCCAGTCGGGGAGCCCGCGCAGCTCGCCGTGGTATTCGCGCAAAATCTCCGGCAGCAGCAGCAAATTCTCGCAGGCGGCGGGGCTTACCTTCCGGGGCAGGGCGGCGTCGGCCATCACCCGGGCCGCGAGCGCATACGGCGGCAGATCGGCGGCGATTCCGCGCCAGGTCCGGAACAGGGCGGCAAACGCGGCGATCTTGGGGTCCTCCGACAGCGGCAGACATTCGCACAGCGGGCCGTCCGCAAGGGAACGCAGGACGGCAAGGTCATCGGGGACGCAGGCCACGGCCGGGCTTCGCAGGACGGAAAGCAGCGGCACGTCCAGCCGCGCGTTGTCAATGGCTTCCAGCGCCGACAGCACCGTCAGAATCTCAGGCCGGCTGAAATACCCCTCTCCCGACGGAGCGGCGCAGTCCAGGCCCTCCCGCTCCAGCGCCGTCTTATATTCCGGCAGCCGGTTTTTGGGGGAGCGCATCAAAATAACGCATTCGTCCGCGCTCGCTTCCCCGCTGTCAATGAGTCCGCGCAGACGGCGGGCGACGCGCCCCGGCTCGTCCTCCGCCGTTTCGCCGGTCAGCAGTTCAACCGGAAAGGAGGGCGGCTCCTCGGGGCCGCCGCGCCCTGCGGAACTGTTTCCGGAAATGAGAAATTCGCGCTTTTGCAACAATCCCATTTCCGGGCAATCGATATGGGAAAAGAGATGGTTTACGGCGTTGAGTATACTTTTCGACGAACGGAAATTTTGGGTCAGATCGATCCGGCAAGGCGCGGCGTCCAGCTTTTGCTGAAAAATTTTTGGTTCGGCCATTTGAAAGCGGTAGATCGACTGCCGTGTGTCGCCCACATAAAAGAGATTTTCGCCGTTGCGGCTGAGAGCGGTGATAATGGCGTCCTGAAGCGGGTTGACGTCCTGAACCTCGTCGACGAGGATCTCGGCAAACCGCGCCGGAGGCTTGTCCGCCAACAGCTTGAGGGTGAGGCGCTGTACATCGGGAAAATCCAGCACCGAGAGCCGCAGTTTTTCCGCCGTCAGCGCTTTGTCGAACGCGTAAACGGCGCCGTATAAGCCCTCCAGCAGCGGGCGCAATTCGGTGGCGTCCTTTTGGTGCGTATCGAAGGTTTCGTAAATCAGCGGCCTGATTTTGCCGTTGAGGGCTTTTTTCCAGCGGTCCCGCAGGTCCTTGAACGGTTCGCCGCTTTTCAGCCTCTCAAAACCGTAATCCTCCAAAAGTTTTGCCGCCGCATCCCAATCGCCGCCGCGCAGAACGCCGATAAGCCGTTCCATATCGGCGAGGTCTTTCTGCCACGCAGACCCGCCGGCCGTTTGCGTATACTCATGACGGAACGTCTCGGCGATGCACAGCGCCTGGTCAAAAAGGACCGCTTGCCAATCGCCGCCGGGGAAGGAGGCTGTTTTCTCCTTCAGCCAGCCCATAGGATCGGCGTGGCAGCGCGTTTTCTGCCATATGTGCAGGATCAGATCACCCAGCACACGGTCGCCGCGCTCGTCGCCGTAAGTATCCGCGCAGAGGCGAAAGAGGTCGCCGGGGTCGTTTTCGGCCCGTTCATACAGCAGATCCAGCGTCTCGTCCAGCACTCTCGCACGCAGTATATCCATCTCCGCCGCGTCGCCGGCGCGGTAGCCGGAAGGCAGACCGGCCTCGGCGGCATTCTCTAGGATGATCTCGCGGCAATAGGCGTCCAGAGTGCCGATCCTGGCCGTGTAGACGCGCGCCAGCTGTTCGCGCAGATGTTCGCTGTCCGGCGTCTCCTCCAGCCGTTCGCGCAAGGCGGCAAAGATGCGCCCGCGCAGTTCTCCGGCGGCGGCGCGGGTATAGGTCACGACCAAAAACTCGTCGATATGGCGCGGCTGGACGGGGTCGGTGACATACCCCATCAGCCGCTCGACCAGTACCCGCGTCTTGCCCGCGCCGGCCGCGGCCGACACCAGCACCGTGCGGTTTCGCAGGTTGACGGCGTCCAGCTGTTCTTTTGTCAGCCGCATAATACTCACCTCAAATAGGGGCGCGGTTTGTCAAGCGTTTCGTCAAAATGGCAGGCGGCGCGGCAGTCGCACCAGTCGCAAGGGGCGTCCCGAAGATCGAGCGGCGCGGCTTCGACCCGTCCGCCCGCCACGGCCCGCGCCGTATCCCGCACCAGCCGCGCGACATGATCCTGCAAACGCGCCATCTGCTCAGGCGACGCCACCGAGGCCCGTTTGGAAAAAGACCCGTCTTTATTGAACCCCACCGGCAATGTCCCGCCATCCTGCCGCAAACGGTCGTCCATCGCCTCCAGCAGTTCGGGATCGTCCAGCAGCAGGCCGCTGTGCTTTGCGCCGGGGGAGAGCAGTATATCCCGCGTCTGCACATACAAAACCCCCGCCGCCTCCGCTTTTGGCACGCCGAAACGCTCCGGCGCGCCCCGGCACAGCAGAAAGAGATAGAGCGGCATCTGGGCGCTCAGGCCGTTATAGATGTCGGACAACGAGAAGGATTTTCCCCGGGCGCTGGTTTTGTAGTCCACGACGCGCAGATAGAGCGTGTCGCCTTTGCGGAACCCGTCAACACGGTCGGCGACGCCGCGCAGCTGATACGCCGACGGCGCGCCGTCGGACAAGCCGCGCAACGGCGCCGCCGGGCTTTCGACCCGCAGTTCGAAATCGAGCGGGGTGAACCGGGAATGGGAGAATTCGTCCCATAGCCTCCCGGCCAGAACGGAGGAAACGCGGGCAAGACGCAAACCTTGCGCCAAAAGGCGGGGCGTCCCCACGCCGCCGCGCCGCAGCACGATCTCCTGCCGCGCCTTCGCCTGCGTTTCGGCATAGAAACATAACTCTTCCCTCGGCAGCGCGGCAAATCCGCCTCGTTCCAAGGCATACCGCGCGCATTGCTCCAAGATGGCGTGCAGTTCGCGCCCCACGTCAAGCGGCGTAAATCCCGGCTCGGGGCGGCGTTCCGCCCGCAGGCCGTACCGGCAGAAGTAGAGAAAGGGGCATTGGGCGAACGTCTCCACGCGCGACGCAGACAGCCGCAGCGTGTCTCCGTACAGCATGGCGGCGCACCGTCCCGAAAGCGGGTCCCGCGAAACCGGCGCAGGGGCCAGCGGAAGCGACGGAGGCGGGACGGGCCTGACCGGAAGGTCAAAGACCGACGACAATCGCCGCACGCAGTCGGCGCGGCCGTCGTCGGCCGCCGAGCCGCCGCGCGCGGCGGGATACGTGAGGATGAGTTTCCGCGACGGCAGGGTACAGGCTGTATAGAGGTTGTACAACTCGCGCCCGATCCGCGCGGGCGGGTCGGGCGGCAGCTCGCACCCCGCCTCGGCCAGCGCCGCGCGTTCCTCGCCGGAAATCAGCCCTTCCCCAACCGGACGGGCCGGGACCTTTTCGCTTGAAGCGCCGATATAGATCACGACAGGGAACGGGACGCGCGGAAACCGGCTCTGGTCGCCGGCGTGTACGCGGTCGAGCGACGCGGGGATGCTGCCAACCGTATAACCCGACAACACCAGCAGGCACAACTCGCAGAACTCGGCGTACTCCACCGCTTCGTCGCCCAGCAGCCCCACGCATTGGTCGAGGCTCTTGCCGAACAGTTCCCACATCTGTCCGCACTCGCCGGCGAGTTTCAACTCGCCCGCTTCGGTCAGCGCCCGGACCCGCGCCCCGATACCCTCCGGCACGCCCAACATCTCCAGCGCCCCGCGAAGCCCCGCCGCGCACTGCCTGGCAGTCTTTCCGACGGACAGGGGCTTCAGCGCCGACACGATATGGCGGCGGAGGCGGTTGATCCGCGCGAGGGCTTCCTGTTCCGCCTCCGCCGGTTCGCCGTGCCAGCCGCCAAGAGAGCGTTCCCAGTCGCGTTCTCCGGAAAAACGGCTGCCGCGCGGGTTCCAGCGGCGAAGGTAATGCTCAAAAAGATCGGCGTCGGAAGAGGAGACGGGCAACAGCCCTGTGCGCAGCAGCCGCATCACGTCGGCCTCCCGCCAGCCGTACAAAACGCAGTCGGCGGCGGCGCGTATGCACCGCGACAGGGGTTTTTGCGCCATATCGTCCATTTGGTCGGAGAAGAGGGGGATACGGTACTGGGTAAACAGGCTGCCGATCAGCGGCCCGTAAGCCGCATAATCCGACGCGATGACCGCCACGTCGCGCCACCGGTACCCTTCATCCCGTACCAGCAGAATGGCGCGTTCCGCAACAAACCGCACCTCCGCCGCCTCGCCGGGCGCCGCATAAAGTTCGACCGCGCCGTCCATGCCGCTAGGAAAAGGGGGCGGCTTCCTGTCAAACCAATGCTTCTCCATATGCCGGAGCGCATCGCTCCTCCCGTTTTCCCCGCTGTTCACTGTTAATTGCTCACTGTCCACTGAAGACAACTGCCGGGCCGTAATATGCAAGGGGGCAAACCCGCGCTCCATCAGTTCGCCGTGAAAGAGTACGGTAAACGACGCGGCGCGGTCACGAAGCGACGTCAGTAAAAGCCGCTCCTGCGGCGTGAACGAGGCAAAGTGACTGACATATATCCGCGCGTTTTCGCCGAAGCGGGCGTCTTTCATCTTTTGCCACGCCAGCGTCACCCGGTCCCGCGGGTCCATCGGCCCTCTCTCGCAAAACATTTCATAGGCGGAGAAGATCAGCGCGAGGTCGCAAAGCTTGTCCCCGCCCGCCCGTTCCAGATCCCGCGGCGTGACGCCGTAGCATTTGCATTCATCCAGCGCTTGGATCAGGCCCGGCAAAAAGCCGGGCTTGGCCGCCAGGACGTTCAGCACCTTCATCTGCCCCGCCGCCGAACGCAGGGCGCGGCGCATCAAAAGCAGCCGCCCGCCCGCGTCCAGCACCGGCGAGGCCAGCCCGCCGCCGGCCGCGAGGATGTGGTCGCAAAGCCGCCGGAAGGTCAGTACCTCGGCGCAAAGACAGACAGAAGGGCCGCCCCGCTCCGCCAGCAGCCGTTCCGTCGCGTGGGAATACGGCTCCGGGACGAGCCACCAGCACCGGTTCCCCCGCGCCGCGTTGTCCAGCAGATCTGAGAGCAGCGCGTCGTCCCCACCGCGTCCCATGCGTGACCAGAGGAATGTCATCTCAATACCCCGCGAAAAAGTCCACTGTGTTATACAACCGCTTCCCGGCCGTATACCGTGTCAGCAGATCGAAGAACAACTCGTAGTTGCGGTCATGGTTTTGCGGCGACGCGCCGGAACAGTGCGGGGTTATCAGCGCGTTTTCCATATGCCGCAGCGGGCTGTCCGGCGGGAGCGGCTCTTCTGCAAAGACGTCCAGCGCCGCGCCCGCGATGACGCCGTTTGCCAGAGCGGCGGCCAGGTCGGCTTCCACGACCGACGCGCCCCGCCCCACGTTGATAAACAACGCCGACCGGCGCATATTTTCAAAAATGACAGAGTTGAACACGCCGAAAGTTTCCCGCGTGGAAGGCAGACACGACACCACAATGTCGGCTCCGCGCGCCGCTTCGGTCAGGCGGCGGAGGTTATAAACCTCGTCAAAGCCGGACGGTATTTCATGGATCAGCTTCCGCACGCCCAAGATCCGGCAGCCCATGACCCGGAACTTTTCGGCCGTTTTCAGCCCGAGGTCCCCCAAGCCGCAGATAAGCACCGTCGAGCCGGCCAGTTCCCGCATATCCGGACGGCGCCGCCAGCCGCCTTCCGCCTGTTGCCGGACGTAATAAGGGAGTTGCCGCAGCAACGCCAGAGCCATCCCCAGCACGTGTTCGGAAATGGCCGCTCCGTAAACGCCGCTGGCATTGGTCAGCGTCACCGAACGGTTTCCGTATAACGTCAAGTCGCCGTACGGCTCGATCCCGGCATTGGGCAGATGGTGCCACCGCAGGTTCCGCGCCGCGCTCAAAAACTCCGGCGGCGGGCAGCCGTAAAGCGCCTCGCAGTCGCGCAGCATGGCGGCGGTGACGCTTTTCCGCTCCACATAGCGCGGCGTCAGGCGCGGCGCGGTTTCGCTGATTTTCAGCAGACGCGCCGGGCTTGTTTCGCTTTGAAGGCTTGGGATGATGATGAGATCGATGAAAAACGCCTCCTGTCTATACGGCGATTATACCACATCATTGATAAGGAGGCAAACTTGTTCCTGATGTAACCGGTTATTTCTTTGGAACCACAAACCAGCGGTTTTCATCGAGCCATACTTGCGCCGTGCCGCCGCCGATCCGGCAGGTATACCGCAACCCGAGGCCGCCGCCTTTGAGGCTGGCGGCCCTGCGAACGTCCAATACGCGGTCGATCTCGTAGACACGGCCGTCCGTCCATGTCAGGGCGACGGGCCTGATGTTTCCGTCGGCGTCAAAATGGGCGGTCACAGGCAGATACACCTTCATAAGGATCACGCTCCCTGACAGTTTGGGAAAGTTCTGATGTGGTCTTCTTTGGGGTTGTCGCTACCCAAGGCGCGGTCCGCGACCATCATGCCGCGGGCGATGGCGGTATGCCCATACCGGTCGCGTATGGTATCCATCGTCCGCTCGATCGCCGTCATCTTTTGCCGCTTCCGCTCCTCCGGCAGGAAGCAAAGCTGCCAATACGCCTCCTCCCGGATCAGGTCGGACGCGCTGACGCCGACCGAGCGGATCGGGGGCGGCGATAAACCGTACCGGGCCTGATACAGTTCCATGGCGTTTTGCGCGATCTCATAGGCGAGGTTGGTCGGGGTCTCTACCTTGCGCTGCCGGGTAAAGGACGCCATCGCGCTGTCCCGCAGCCAGAGGGTGACCGTGCGGCAGAGCCGTTTATACTCCCGCAGCCGCGCCGCCACCGCTTCGGCCAGCACCATGACCGTCACCTTCATATCCTCGGCGTTGCGCAAGTCTCTCGGGGTGGTTGTGGAATGCCCGACGCTTTTCATCCCGCTGTCGTCGTTCATGCACTCCTCGAACTTGCGGACGGCCGACGTGTCGCAGCCGTTGGCGTAGTCCCATAGAAGCCCGCCGTTTTTGCTCCCCAGCCAGCGTATCACATGGTCCCTGTTGCTCCCGGCCAGGTCGCCTATGGTATGGACGCCGTGCAGCCGCAGCTTTTCCGCCGACGCCGCGCCGACATAGATCAACTCGCCGGCCGGCAGCGGCCATACCACCCGCCGGAAGTCCTCGCGGGCAATGACGGTGGTATAGTCCGGCTTCCGCATGTCGCTGGCGAGTTTGGCGAAACTCTTGGTATAACTGACCCCGATCGATACGGTGATGCCCAGTTCATATTTGATCCGCTCCCGGATGGCGTCGGCGATCTTCTCGCCGTCGCCAAACAGCCCCGCGCTGCCGGTCACGTCCAGAAACGCCTCGTCCAGCCCGAACGGCTCTACCTGGTCGGTATAGTCGTTGTAAATCTCCCGCGTCAGTTCGGCGAAGCGGAGATACTTCCGGGGGTCCGGCTTGACGACCACAAGATCGGGACAGCGCCGGCGCACCGTGACCAGCGTCTCGCCCGTTTTGACCCCGTACAGCCGCTTGGCCAATTGATTGGCGGCGAGGACGATCCCGTGCCGCAAACTCTCGTCTCCGCCCACAACCACCGGCTTATCCCGTATTTCCGGGCGGTACAGGCACTCCACGGCCGCGTAGAAGCCGTTGCAATCACTATGTAGTATAGCGCTCGGCACCGTACCACCACCTATAGAGAACTGATGTTCGTTTATTTTAGTATATGCCCTTTCACGCAAAAAAACAAGTGTTTTGCAAAAAAAGTTTCGCCGGGACTTGCGGGCGGAGGTCATTTTATTGTATACTGTCAGGGAAATAAAAGGAGGAAGGTTCCCTATGTATCCCAAAAGACTGATCGCGTGTTTTGACGTCATCAACGGCAATGTGACCAAGGCCAAGCAGTTTCAAGACAATATCTATGTGGCGCCGGCCGCCGAAATGGCCGTCCGGATGGCTGAAGCCGGCATTGACGAAGTCATCTTTTTCGACGTCACGGCGTCCGCCGAACGCCGGATGATCGATTTGGACATCGTACGCGCGGTGAAGAAGCATATCACCGTACCCTACATCGTGGGCGGCGGCCTGCGCCATCTGGAGGATATGCGCGAGGCGCTGGGCGCCGGGGCGGATAAAGTCAGCGTCGATTCGATGGCGGTGCGCAACCCGGACATCATCGCCGATGGCGCGCGGGAATTCGGATCGAAGTATATCGTTTTAAGTATGCAGGTCAAGCGGGTGGACAAGACCGAAAAAATCCCCAGCGGCTATGAAATCGCCATCGACGGCGCGCGGACGTTTACCGGGATGGACGCTGTCGAATGGGCCAGACGGGGCGAAGCGCTGGGCGCGGGCGAGATCTGCGTCAACAGCATTGATAACGACGGAGGCTGCGAGGGGTTTGACCTGGAGATCACCAAAGCGGTAGCGGACGCGGTCAGAATCCCGGTCATCGCGTCAGGCGGCGCGGGACTGCCGGGCCATGTGGCCGACGCATTTACCAAGGCGGGCGCGGCGGCGGCGATCGTCAGTTCAATGCTGTATTCGCCAAGACTTGCGAAGAATTTTACCGTGCGGGAGATCAAGGACGAGCTGGCGAAAGCCGGGATTGACATACAGGCTTAAAACACCTGCCAAATAAAGAGCCGCTTTTCGCGGCTCTTTATTTGCACCAGATTATGGGTACAGCTTTATGTCACCCAGCCCGACACCGGGCGCCCAACCTTTACTTTCAAAGCCGATCTTCAGTATTTCCACGCCGTTTACATCTAAGCTGATTGGAATAGGTGGTGTTTCGGCAGTCATTCCTTCAAACGTGTAGAGCAACCTTCCATCTCCCCAGATTTTCAGGTCGCACGATGAAGTGTCATTTCTGCTGTCGTACTGGAGAAAATAAACCCCTCCGATTCGTGAAAATTGCCCTTTTAGCGAATAGTCCACATAACTATTCGATGAATAAGATACAACATTGCGCAGCAGACAGTCTTTCCTGAAGGTATCTGAGTTGTCCTTGATTTCGTCCCTATGGATAGACGTATGAAGGGAACGTGGTGTGTTCAAGTTCGCTCAGTTTATATGTCCTGCTTGTATCAATAGCCTTTGGGCCAAGGGTCAGGGTTTTCGTATTCTCGTCCCATGAGGTAACGCCGTCAAACATCATGGCGCCTATGATACGGGCGGGCACCATAGTGACGCCGCCCACCATAAACGGTTCCCTATAAGCCAGGTCGGTTTTGTCAAGCATTTCCCCGTTGACAACAACCTTGATGTCGTCGTACAAGGCTGTAATCTGCCTGTAGTTCGCGGCTGCGATGGCCGGGACGATCAACGAGCCTAGGATAAGGGCGGCTAGGAATCCGACAACCACGCCTTGAATACGGTTTTTCATTTGTGCTTCCTCCCAATACTTTTTGATATAATGAGAGGATAACACATAAAACGACCACTGTCAATGTCGCTGCGACATTTGTAGCGTGTTTATAGATTGTCACAAAGCCCCTAAGCTATTTATGGGGTGATAGTCTATGAAAGAGGAATACAGGGGACAGTATCAAAAATTCGGATTGAATGTTGTCTATTACAGGAAAATGCACAAACTGACACAGCTGCAACTAGCGGAATTTTTAGACATAGAGAGAAGCCATATCAGCGCGATTGAGTTGGGGAAAGTGGGCGTATCCTTTGACCTGATATTCAAGATGAGTGAGGTTTTGAGGGTAAAGCCAAAGGACTTATTTGATTTTAGAGACTGAACAAACGCCCGGCAGGATTGCTTGACAACCACCGCCAACTGCTATATACTTACATACAGTAAAGTGGGGTGCTGCCGTCAGGCGGCTGAGAGGGCATGAAACGCCATGCTAAACCCTTAGAACCGGATGCGGGTAATGCCGCCGTCGGGAGTATAAGGAAAGTGCGCCTCATTTTATATGTTTAGGAGGTGCATTTTTATGAACACCGCAAAATCCCGCGGCCAGATCCAAGCGCTTGTGGAATCGTCCCTGCTCGTCGCCGTCGGGTTCGTACTCAGCTATGTCAGCCATCTGCTGGGACTTCGGCTGCCGCAGGGCGGTTCGTTTACCCTGCTGTCGATGCTGCCCATCCTGATGATCGGGTTGCGCAACGGCCTCAAATGGGGCCTTGGCGGAGGATTTGTCTATGCCTGTCTGCAAATGCTCCAGGAGTTTTGGCCCCCGCCGACCGGCACCGTTTTGGCCTATGCCGCCACCGTTCTGCTGGACTACGTCGCCGCGTTCACCGTTCTGGGTCTGTCCGGGTTGTTCAAGGGGAAAAAATACGGCCTGCTGTATGCCGCGCCCCTCTGCTGTTTCCTGCGGTTCCTCTTCCATTTTGCGTCCGGCATCGCCATTTGGAACCTATATGCGGAAGACGCGCCCGTTTGGCTCTACTCGCTTACCTACAACGGCTCGTATATGGGCTTTGAGTTGATAACGGTCACGGTTGTGGGCGCCGTCCTCTGCCGCACGGCGCCAATCTTGTTCCGAAAGGATTGATCCTTTGGGCATCTTCGACGGCGTCCTGCTCGCGGCCGACATAGACGGCACGCTGCTGAACAGAAAAGCCGAACTGACCGCGCCGGTCCGCGCCGCGCTGGAGTCTTTCTGCGCGCGAGGAGGGCTGTTCACTGTCGCCACAGGCCGCAGCTTCGCGGGGTTTGCGTCCCTGCGCCCGTCGGTGCCGCTGTCCGCCCCGGGCATCCTCTCCAACGGCGCGTATATCTACGATTACGCCTCGGGGCGCGAAATGCACGCCGAGTGGCTGGCCGGGCCGTTTGAGGAAGCGCTGGCCGACGTTCTCGCCCGTTTTCCCGGCCTCGGGACGGAACTGCACTGGCCCGGCCGCGTCTGTATTATGAACTATAACCGCTGGAACGAGTTGCATATGAACACGGTCCGGTGCGCCTTTGAGGAGATCGAAGACCCGTCGCGGGCGCCGCCGCCGTGGCTTAAGGTGCTGTTTGTGGACGACCCCGAAACCCTGCGGGCCGTCGCGGACTACGCCGGCCCGAAATATAAAGAGCATTTCTCCTTTTTCTTCTCGGCCAAGTGCCTTTTGGAAATGCAGAACGCGGGGGTCGACAAAGCCGCCGGCGTGAAAACGCTGACCGATATGTTATCGCTAAATCCGAAAAATGTCTACACGGCGGGCGACGCGGGCAACGACATCGGTATGCTGCGCGCGTACGAGTCTTTCGCGCCCGCGTCGGGAACGGAGGAAGCCCGCGCCGCCGCAACGCACACCGTGCCAAGCTGCGACGAGGACGCGCTGGTTGCCGTGGTGGCGTTTTTGGAGGCGCGGTATGGATAAATACGAAATCATCTTGTTTGGAGCAAGGACGACAATGCTTTTATCGCGGAAGCGATGGCGTCACTCCAGCGTGTACAGATAAAACGCCGTATGGCGGTCGCCGCCAAAAACTTTCACCTCAATAAATTCAAAGCCGTGGCGCTCATAAAAAGCGCGCAATCTCGGCCGCAGCGCATGGGTATCCAACCGGAGCGTCTTGACGTCCCGGGCTTTGCCCTGTTCTTTGAAAAAATTGATCAGCGCGTCGGCAACGCCGCTCTTCCGGGCGAATTTTGTCGAAGCCAATTTATGGATAAATAACGCATCCCCTTTGGCAACGTCCGGCCAAAAAAACGGGTCGTGGTCAACCAGCGCCATGCACCCGGCGGGCTTGCCGTCCCGACACGCGATATAAAAATCACCGATTTGATACTGCTTTGAGAGATTGGCCCATCGGATTTCCTCATAATCCCACAAAGGCTGACCGATTTCGTTCAGCCAGTTTACTGTGTCGAGTAGGATCCCCTCAAGAATGGGAATATCTTCCTCCTGTGCCTGCTTTATGGTTATATCTTTCATTGAATCAACAAAACCTTAAACGGTTTATTTGTGCGGATACAGGTCATAATAACATTCAGCGAGCCGCGCGAAACGCCGTTCCAAAGGATCAGCGTGAAATCCGATTCGGCGACGATCTGGCTGTTGCGGATCAGCGGCGCCTGCCGGTCATACGTTTTGTAATCGGGGCGGATGACCGTCATCGGCAGATCGTGTTCCAGCGCGTACCGCTCGGCAAGCGTGTCGGCGCCGGACGCGCCGCCGCTGATGACCTCGCTCGCGCCGGACGGCATATGTTCCGACAACACCCCGTAACTGCGGCCGTCCAGCGACCGCGAGCCGACCACGGCTACCCGCATTTCCCATCCCCCCTGAATGGGAAGTATATCATACATCGGACCGTTTTTCAAAAGCAAAATTTACGCGGCGGTGCATCAAAATTCCGGGCCGGTTTTTGGAAGCGCAAACGCCGCGCGGAGCGGCGCGGACGGAAAAATCCGCCATTTCCTGCCCTGCCTGCATCAACCTGTTTGAAAACAACGCGGCGGTGGCATAGTAGACCCATTCCTTCTGAATCGTCGAGGTGGCATAATGCGAAAAGTTTTAGCGATACTTCTCTCTCTCGGAATCCTGCTGCCGGCGCCCGCGCTGGCAGCGCAGGACGCCGGGCTTCCCAATACGGTGATCCCCGGCGGGCATACGCTGGGCGTCAAACTCTTTACCGACGGACTGCTGGTGGTGGGGATGGCGCCCGTGCAGACCGACGACGGCACGGTCTCCCCCGCCGAAGACGCGGGGCTGGCGAGCGGCGACGTGATTACCCATATCCAGCAAAGGGCCGTCTCCACCATCCCCGAATTGCAGACGCTGACAGACAGGCTGCGGGGCGAGGCGCTGGAGATCTCCTTTATCCGCAGCGGGCGGATGCTTTCCACAACCCTCATCCCGGCCAAAGCGGCCCAGGACGGGCCATACCGAATCGGCGTCTGGGTGCGGGACAGCATGGCCGGCATCGGCACCATCACTTTCTATGACCCCGGCACCGGGCTGTTCGGCGCGCTGGGCCACGGCATAAACGAGGCCGAAACGGGCCGTCTGCTCCCGATGGGTTCGGGGCATGTCCTCTATTCCGAGGTGGAGTCGGTGCGGATCGGCCAGCCGGGTTCCCCGGGCGAGTTGAAAGGCGCGTTCCGTGACGACAGGCAGTACGGCCATCTGCTCCGCAATACCGAAACCGGCCTGTACGGCACCATGCCGGATTCCGAGGCTCTTGGCCCGCAAATGCAGAAACCTGTTCCGATCGCGCCGGGCGGTGAAGTCAAGGCGGGTCCGGCGGTGATCCTCTCCAATGTGAGCGGCGACAAAGTGGAGCGGTTTGAGGTTGAGATCATTAAGGTTTTCCCGGCCGACAACGAGCCGCGCAACTTCATGATCCGCGTCACCGACGAGCGGCTGATCGCGCTCACCGGAGGCATCGTACAGGGGATGAGCGGCAGCCCTGTGCTGCAAGACGGCAAGCTGGTCGGCGCGGTAACCCATGTGCTGATTAACGACCCCAGGCGCGGCTACGGCATCTTCGCCGAGTCGATGCTGCGCGAGGGCCTGATGGCGCTGGACGCGCAGACACTGGGCGAAGCGGCGGCATAAGGCCGTCTTATATATAAAGGAGCCGCTTTTCGCGGCTCTTTCAGACTGAAGACAAAGCAAACTGTCACAAATCTGTCAAACCCCTTGAAAGCATTGAGTTTTCAAGGGGTTTATGGTATAATAAGGCATACGGAGTTAAAGGTGGCAGAAGGTATGCTTACACGGGAAAAGAAACAGGAACGGGATCAGATAGAAATGCTGTGCATAGAGGATTTAGTGCCGAAGGGTCATCTCTTGCGGGATATAGACCGTACCATCAGCTTCGACTTCATCTACGAAGAAGTCAAGGATTTATACTGCACGGATAATGGCCGGCCCAGCATAGACCCAGTGGTATTGATAAAGTATCTGTTTGGGATACGGAGTATACGGCAGACAATCAAGGAAATCGAAGTCAACATGGCGTACCGTTGGTTTTTGGGCTATGGGATGCGGGAAGCGATACCGCACTTCACAACTTTCGGGAAGAACTATGAGCG
>Ga0082212_10002541_pt1 | contig 26540 bp, 22 predicted proteins | sample TergutNt197P3_FD_71548 | JGI IMG/M metagenome (GOLD analysis project Ga0082212, IMG submission 71548) | Neocapritermes taracua P3 segment gut microbial communities from Petit-Saut dam, French Guiana - Nt197 P3 | ecosystem: Host-associated > Arthropoda: Insects > Digestive system > Gut ...
TTTCGTGTTTTCGCCGAACATCGGCAAAAAGGCATTCCCCATCTTGCCCATTTTATTGTCTTGTGATCATTACAGAGGTTTGCCGTGAAACATGTTAACGGACTGTCCGGCAACAACGACTAACGCAACGCAGACTATTGTAACACACCCAAACCCCCGAATCCATTCCAATTCCATCGTCCTGCACCAATAACATCGCCCTATTCTCCTACCAATAAAGTCTGTTCAACTCCTTCTCCTCTTGTCATTGTCCGAACCGAATCGTAAGATAACTCTCATACCGCCGCAAATCAAGCCGACCTTCGCCGACGGCAATTTTGACAGCACAGTCTTCTTCATGTGAATGTGTGCAATCGGGAAAATGACAGTGGTTTTCATACGGACGCAAGTCCCGAAAGAGACCAAAGACCTCTTCGGGAATGATGTCCCAAAGCATAAATTGCCGCATACCGGGCGTGTCCACCACGTATCCGCCAAACGACAGTTGAATCAACTCCGCCGTCGTCGTCGTGTGCTTTCCTTTTTGAGCATTGCCGATTTCTGCCACGCGAAGTTGAATCAGCGGATCGACAGCATTGAGTAGCGACGACTTACCCACCCCGCTCTGCCCCGCCACAACACTCGATTGGTTGGTAAGCACACGCTGAAGATTGCCTATTCCAAAACCGGTTTCAGCACTCAATAGCAACACCTTGTAGCCCATCTGGGCATAGACACCGACAAGCGGTTGCAATTCGGCTGGATTGATAAGATCAATTTTATTGATGCAGATCACTGGTCGAACGCCGGACTGTTCCGCTGTGAGAATCATTCGGTCAATCAGATTTGGTTTGAGTGCCGGTTGGTCGGCACTGGCAATGATGAGTACCTGATCAACATTGGCAACGATGACATGTTTTCGTTGTTTGCTCGTTCGGGCAATCGTTCCGGTTCGCGGTTCGACCCGCTCAATCATTGCACCGTTTTTGTTGTTCGGTGCAGGGCGGATGAACACGCGGTCGCCGGTAACGACGGGTTGCCGTTGCTCGGTCGAAAGTGTTTTCAAAATTCGCCGGGTGACGCAATGGAATTGCCGACCATCTTCTGTTTGCACCAGACTGCTTGCACCGTGAACCCGAAGGACCCGACCAGCAAGAAGGCGTTCGGTATCGACATCGGGAAGCACATCAAAGTCGGCTTTGTCATCGACGAGTTCGCCGACGACGGTTCTTTTTCGGGAAAGTTCGCTTTTGCCGCCGATGCGTTCGACGGCAATTCCCGATTCCTCTTCAAAACCATGCTCTTCAAACTGCCGAGTCCAATCGCCGATACGAGTCCGTCCCAATCGGTTCTTACGAAAATTGACTCGAACTTTTCTGGGATTCATAACCCTATTGTACCACGCAATACGCCTTTTGTCCTGCTCACGCACCGGGTCTATTGCAACGATGACTACCACCAGCACCGTGGATAGTAACCGCAACCGTAGCCGTAACCGTACCACGGATAGGCAACGACCGGACGGACACAGCCGAAGAAACCGACGCGATAGGCGACCGGTGGGTAGTAGTAGGGATAGGCTGCCGGATAATAGCACGGGGCGGCACACGGGGCGGCGCATGGAGCACACGGAGCGGCACACTTACATGGTGCCGCACAAGGACAATCACCAGCCGCCGAATGGGCATTGGCGACATTCATTGCAGCGAAAGCAAAAATCAACGCTGCACACAAGCAAAACAATTTCTTCGTCATAATTTTCTCCTGTTAATATAGGAAGGTTAGTGAAACTACGTCAACATTATACCACGCTTGCCTTTTCTGTACGTAAGTTTTTTTTCTTATTTTCCCTAAAAACCAGATGAAACCTTCTAATTCCCGACTGGAAAAATTTTTTATACCCTCAATTTCGTATGGGAAATTCGCCTCGATAAGATTTTTCTGTGTGTGCCGAACGAGCATGGTAACCGTGGAACGATCCACGAACATTTCCGTTTCTGCGTGCCGCATCCAGACATTCTCTTCCAGTTCGGCAAACTCCGCCCGATGTCCTTCCCCAAGCCAGACCGTCTTGACAAATAGATAAGACTTTTTGCCCAATTTGACCGATCCTCCGCCCCAGTAAATTCTCCGCCTCTGATCATCAAAAAACAGTTCCGGTACTGTCCCTGGTATCAACGATTGGAGAATTTGTGACTGTTCTCGTTGGAGATCAGCCATTTCTTGGGAAATTTCAAGAAGCCGGTACAGTCGTTGCCCCGCATCGGTCTCTCCGTATCGCTCATGAGAATTGCCTACAACTCGTAACGTTGCCATTTTCAAAAACCTCCAAGATGCCTATTTGCCCCATTTTAACATTTTTGCGTTTCATAAACATGGGGGGGATCAAGTACAGGCTGATGCACGAAGTTGGCGTATGGCAATACAATCGCCTGCCCCTGAGACTGTCAAATCGTCTTATCGGCAACAAGTTCTTTGATGAGGCTCCCAATCGACTCACGGGTCGGAGCGATTTCTGTAAAACCCTCTTTTTTTAAGACAACCGATTGAATTTTGAACACTTTAGTCGGCGACCCTGCCACACCGCAACGGTTGAGATCGGCATTGATTTCATCGAGTCCCCACTGTTCGAGGGGCATATTTTTGTACTTCATCATTCGCTTTGCCGCCCAGGGTCGCGGAACATTCGCCGTTTCCACGACGGTCAACAAGGCGGGCAACTTTGTCTTCACCATTTCCCAGCCGTTTCCAATGTTTCGGCGAACCGTTGCTGTGTTTTTCGTGATTTCCAATACCGACTCGGCATACGTTACCTGCGGAATGCCGAGTTTTTCTGCACATTGCGGTGCTGTTTGGGCAGTATCGCCGTCAATCGCTTGCCGACCCGCGAAGACGAAATCGAACGTGCCGATGGTTTTGACCGCCTGCGACAGAATGTAACTCGTTGCCAATGTATCGCTTGCGGCGGCTCGGCGATCCGTAATCAAAACCGCTCGATCTACTCCACGATAGAGGCAATCCTGAAGTATTTCCGTAGCCTTTGGCGGTCCCATGGAGACAACCGTTACTGTTCCGCCGTGCCGCTGTTTGATGTCCAGTGCCATTTCCAGAGCGTGCAAGTCTTCGGGATTGAAAATGGTCGGCAGAGCGGCACGATTGACGGTGCCATCTTCTTTCATCGCATCGGCAGTAACATTAGCCGTATCAGGAACCTGTTTGACGAGAACAATGGAGTGCATTTTAGGAGGCAGGAATTGGGAGTTCGGAAATGCGTCATTCTTTCGATAGAGTCTATCGGAATCGGCGAAAAATTCAAGGGCGGCTTGACAATGGAAGGATGAACGTGATAATGGTTTTCAGGGTGTCACCCAATCGACTGATCGTATGTTAGAAACATTTGAGAATTCCTTTCCTCATCGGGACTATTTGATTGAGATTGTTTGTCCCGAATTCACGTCGGTGTGTCCCAAGACGGGACAGCCCGATTTCGGGACGCTCACATTCCAATATGTTCCTGACAAACTTTGCGTCGAACTGAAGAGTCTGAAATTATATTTGCAACAATTTCGGAATCAGGGCGTTTTTTACGAAAACATCACGAACAGGATATTGGACGATTTGGTGAATCTTCTTTGTCCGCGCCGGATGAAGTTGACCGCATCTTTTACGCCCCGCGGAGGGATTTCGACGACGGTCGTCGTCGAATGGAAAATGGGCAAGTAAGCCTTCGCCGACGCAACTGCCAGGCTGTAGTCGCCTACCTTTCGCTCAAAATGACGACTTTGCGGTGATTCCCGGTATGGTAAATTGCGAACAAAATTCGGCGATTTCACCACGGATACGAGGTGCCTCTTCGCTGATCCGAGAAATGTTTCGGCACACGCAATCAATCCAGTCTGCGACTTTATGCATGTCGGATTCCTCCATTCCCATTGCCGTTAACGCTGGAGTGCCCAGCCTGACACCACTCGTTACGAACGGACTCCGATGATCTCCCGGCACCATATTGAAATTGGCAATGATTCCCGACTGGGCGAGTGCCTTCGCCGCCTCTTTACCGGTGAATTCGGCTTTGCGGAAATCAAGAATCAACAAATGGGTGTCCGTCCCTCCACCCGCCAGGGAATATCCTTTTGAGAACAACGCCTCGGCAAGCGTTTTTGCATTTTTCGCAATTTGGACTCCGTAGGCTTTGAATTCGGGAGTCGATGCTTCCTTAAATGCTGTTGCCATTGCCGCGATGGTTGCCAAGTGCGGTCCTCCCTGCAAACCAGGAAAAACCGCCCGATCAAGCCGCTGGGCTAAATGCAGTTTACTGTTCGCAAAATACTTCGATTGGAGCCGATCTCCATTTTTCGACAGCAAAAATCCCGCACGGGGACCACGTAGCATTTTGTGGCTGGTGCTCGTAACAATGTCGCAGTACGGGACAGGATCGGGATGCACTCCGGCAATAATCAGAGCGTTGATGTGGGCAATATCAGCAACGAGATACGCATCCACCTCATCGGCAATCGCACGGAAATCTTTGTATTCGATTTTATGCGGATATGACGTTGCTCCGACCCAGATCATTTTAGGGTGCTCTCTCTTGGCTGTTGCCCGGATTTGCTCCATATCAAATTTGCCCGTTTCAGGGTCGGGACCGTATGGAACCTGTACATAATTAATTCCCGAAAAACTGACTTTCCACCCGTGCGTGAGATGTCCGCCAGCGGCGATGGGCATCCCCATCAATTTATCGCCGACGTTCAGGAGCGTCTGATAAACGGCTTGATTGGCGGGCGAACCGCTGTATGGTTGTACATTAACATGTTCCGCTCCAAAGAGTTTTTTGGCACGTTCGATGGCGAGGGCTTCGATTTTGTCAATGTGTTCGTTTCCTTCATAATATCGTGCGTCAGGATAACCTTCGGCGTATTTGTTGGAAAGTGTTGATCCACATGCTTCCAGGATACTGAACGAGAGGAAATTTTCGGAAGCGATCATTTTGAGCGTACCGGCTTCGTAAACCGCCTGTTGCTGAATGAGGTCGTAAATTTCAGGGTCAGTTTGTTTCAGATGGGGGTATCGTTCCATAGACGCATCATTATCGGAATCGGCGGCAAATTGTCAATGCCGCAGTTACAAAAAAACCTACTTGACAACGGGGTAACGAAAGTGATATACTGAAAACGTCTCTACTAATAATGCTATCCTTTATGAAACGATTGCTTCCCCTCATCGTTCTGTTCTTTGCCGTTGCGACGGCGTTTGGGCAGGTTACAAAACTAAATCCCATCCAAAATCCTTCGCTGGATGAACTGCGGCAGACGTTCAAAAGTCCTCCGCGGGATTACAGTACCGGTCCCCTTTGGACTTGGAACGATTTGCTCACCGAAGAGCAAGTCCGCTCCACGCTTCGGGACTTGGCAGGACAAAACGTCAAGCAAGTTTGGGTACACCCGCGACCCGGTTTGATGACTCCCTACCTCTCTGACGATTGGTTCCGTCTCTGGAAAGCCTCGATTGATGAAGCCGAAAAACTAGACATGAACGTCTGGATTTATGACGAAAACTCTTATCCCAGCGGTTTTGCAGGCGGTTTCGTTCCCGAAGCCCTGCCCGATTCCCGCGGAATGGGACTCCGTTTTGAGGAAGTGGAAAAACTCGATTCGATTTCCAAAGACGTTTGGTATGTGTTCAATGCCGCCGGGAAAAACGTGACCGATGCCGCCAAGAAAGACGGCAAACTTCCACCGCAGGGAAACAACCAAAAATACCTCATCGGCAAAGTGCAATACGCCCCATCAAACGGATGGTTCGGCGGAAAATGGTTTGTTGACCTCGTGAAAAAAGGGGTTACGGAAAAATTTATCGAAATTACCCATGAAGCCTACAAAAAAAATATCGGCGAACATTTCGGCAAACGAGTGCCGGGTATTTTCACCGACGAACCGCACTTGGCAGGTGCCTACGCAGGTACTTGGGTTACATGGAATGAAGAAATTCCCTCACTGTTCGAGAAAAAATTCGGCTATTCGCTGATCGAAAATCTGCTGTCCCTGCACAAACCAGTGGGGGATTGGCGAAAGGTGAGACACAATTATCACCAACTGATGCTCGACACGTTCATCGAACGTTGGGCAATGCCGAACTATGAGTGGTGCGAAAAGAACAACCTCGAATGGACAGGACACTACTGGGAACATGGTTGGCCCGAAACCTCCCACTGCCCGGACAATATGGCGATGTACATTTGGCATCAGCGACCATCCATCGACTTGTTGATGAACACGTACAATGATAATTCGCCGAACGCCCAATTTGGCAGCGTTCGGGCGGTCAAGGAGTTAGCGTCCATTGTCAATCAGATGGGACGTTCCCGAACGCTCTCCGAAAACTACGGTGCCGGCGGCTGGGACTTGCGATTCGAGGACATGAAGCGGCTCGGCGACTGGTCTTATGCTCTCGGTGTCAACACGAACAATGAGCATTTATCTTACGTGACCATCCGGGGTGCACGAAAGCGGGATCATCCACAGTCGTTTTCGTATCACGCGCCATGGTTTGAAGGCTATCGCACGCTTGCCGATTACTTTACCCGGCTTTCGTACATGCTTTCGCAGGGTCGGCAGATCAATCGGGTCGTCGTGCTTGAACCCACCACAACGGCGTGGATGTATCAAGGCGAGGCAAAACTCGGCGAAATCGGACGAAATTTTACCGAGTTTGTCAATGCTCTCGAACATGCTCAAGTCGAATACGATCTTGCCTCCGAAGATACGATTTCCCGATTCGGGAAGGTGAGCAGCAAGAAGTTTTTCATTAACCTCGGCGAATACGATTTGGTGATTCTTCCGCCGAACACGGAGAATCTGAACCGTCCGACGGCGGAACTTTTAATGCAGTACGTTCAAAACGGCGGTCGGTTGCTCTATGCAGAATTGCCGTCTCGTTGCGACGGAGTGGAACTTGACAGCGGTGAAACCGCTTTGGTGAAACGGCTTGCCGAGTCGCCAAGCGCACAAAAAGTCTCTCCTGCCGAAGCCGTTGTCGTTGCGAAAGCACGTACCGCCGAAACAGGACTCAATATTACCGTGCCTGAAGGTACACGAAGTGTTTTTCATCACAGGCGCACGTTGCCGGATTGCGAGGTTCTCTTTATCTGCAATGCGGATCAAGAGAAAACGGTTCGAGTGGAAATCAAAGTGCCGCAAGAAAAATATTTTTCGTTATGCAATTTGCAGAATGGCAAACAGTTCAACGCCCGTCAGGCACCCAATGGCACTTTTCCGATGCCCTTGCGTCCAAGCGGCAGTGTTATGTTCGTCATTTCTGATACTGCAATTACCGATGCCGAATCATTCACTGGCGGACCCCGACGGCAGGGAACGCCCATCTCCGGCACCGGAACGAACATCAAGCGTCTCGACCCGAACGTGTTGACGTTGGACTTCGTCGACGTAAAAGTCGGCAACGAGGAACGGAAGGATATTTATACTTATCAAGCCGATCAATGGATTTGGCAAAAGAACGGATTCGAGAAGAACCCGTTTGATAACGAAGTTCAATTCAAAGACGAATTGTTAAAGAAGACGTTCCCGGCGGACAGCGGCTTTACGGCAACGTACCGCTTTACATTGGACGGATTCGATTCGTTGCCGAAGCCGCTGTACCTTGTGATTGAGCGTCCTGATTTGTATAAGGCTTCCTGCAACGGCAAGCCATTGGCAATGCCGGAACACACGTCGGGGACAACACCGGAGTTTAAGGATTGGTATCTCGACAAGTCCTTCGGTAAATTGGACATTTCCGAAGCAGTCAGGAACGGCGATAACGAGGTAACGATTACGACAAGTCCCTTGACCGTTTGGACGGCACTCGAACCGGCATACCTGATCGGCGACTTTTCGTTGCGACCAGCAAGCAAGGGTTTTGTCGTTTGTCCGGCACAGCCGCTTGTGTTGAAAAAGGAGTCGGCTTCCCCAGAGATGCGGCACAACGACGAAATCGAAAATGTGTCGTGGCTTTCCGCCGGAGTTAATTTCCGTCCGAACAGTTCGATCCAAGATCGGTCTCCTACGCTGACATTCGAGTTTGACAAGGAGTATTCGATAGCGGCGATTCGGATTTGGAACTACAACGAACGCAACTTGCAACGGCGGGGCGTGAAAGCGATGAATGTTACCGGGCTCGGTGAAATCAAACTTCCGCTCGGCACAGGTATCGCCGTCGATTTTCCATTCACGGGGCAAACACCTCTCAAAAAGGTCGAGTTCAAGATTCTGTCAAACCATGCTGGAACGACGTATCCGATTCCAGAGAACGCCAAGCCTGATGATTCCGGCTTCGCAGGACTTTCAGAAGTGCAATTCCTTGTCAAAGATGGGGATAAACTTGTACCGATCAAAAACGTGACGGCAAAGGCTTCCAGCGAATTGGTCGTGGATAACCATAACCGCCGGGCACAGTTTCTCGTCGATGGTAGCGGACTCGGTCTGGGAGCCATCGAACAGGGCTGGCACCGTCAAGGAATGCCGTTTTATGCAGGAAAAGTTGAGTATTCGCGAAGTTTCGAGGTTGCGAATGTGGCGGGAACCTATTCGGTAAGGTTGCCGGAGAGTGCGCCCGGTGCTACCGATCCGACAGGCTGGTATGGTGCGACGGCTCGTGTTGTCGTCAATGGTAACGATGCCGGTTATGTCGTGAGTGCCCCGTGGCAGGTGGATGTGACGAAGTTTGTCAAACAGGGCAAGAACGACGTGTCGGTGCAGGTTTATGGCACGCCAAAGAACCTTTTGGGTCCGCATCACATGGGCAAATTACGGGGTTCTGCGTGGCCAGGGTCGTTCCAACACGGACCTGACGAGCAACCTCACGGTTTATCCTACGATGTGATCGGGTATGGATTGTTTGAAGAGTTTACGCTGATGTCCGCTCCGTGAGTTTGGGGCTTTCGCCGGAACATTCCATCCCCGAGGGTAGGTTGCCGTCCGCTGGACATTTCAAGGGTGCCGTAACCTTCAGCAACATTTCGCAACCACTCGTAACCTGCCGTAAACATAAGGGGTTACGGCTTCCCCTTGGGCTTGAAAAACATAAAAAACCGCGCTTGGGCGTGGATATAGGTGTTCAGAGTCGGCTCGTGCATATTGGGGCGGGCTTGCTCTTTGTCGATTGTACGAATGGTGTACGATTTAGGAAATTTGTAATCTATACCAAAAGCACTTGGTTTTGCGACTAAATCGTGCAAGGGAGTAAAGACCAATACAGTATCACAACATTTGCAACTTGGATCGGCGCAGTACATATCATCTATGGTGCGTTATTCGTTTGTTGTCAAGGGGCGGCGGAGTCAGCGTATTATGTTGGTAACAACGCTTGTTGATCCGGTGGAGTATCCTGCGGAGGACATCGCCCAGCTCTATGGTCTTCGTTGGAATGTGGAGTCGGACATTCGACATATTAAGCAGACGTTGAACATCGATCATTTTAGTTGCAAGAGTCCAGAACTTGCAGATTGCGTGGCACTCTCCCATGACATCAGTCAATATGCTATACTGGACACCATGCTGAAGGAGGTTCATACTCTCACAGTTCTTGTTTATTTATTTCTGTGTAGCACGCTCGTCGCCCAGCAGGAAATGTTACCGGGACAAGTACAGAGGCAAAGCATGTCCGGCGGTCTCATTTTCCGTTGTCTCTTCGATAGCCTCAGCGATGCCGAAGACAGCGACGGCATGCCCGATTACTGGACACGAAAAGAAGGTTTTGACAATGGCATTCCCTTTCCGTCACACACCGTCATGGAAAACGCCATGAATCCCAACCCCTTTGGCGATTACGTTTTTCGTATGAACATGGAAGGCGGAGCCGCCGCCATGTTTTCGCCAAAGATTCCCATCAGGGCTGGAATGAGTTACACCGTTTCCGCCTACGTCGAAGCAAGCAACTTGGTTTTCGACGAAGTTTCCATTCTCGCCGCCTTTTACGGCAATGATGTTACCAAGCCGGTTCGTACCATTGAATCGAAAAAAGTTCAAAATACCAATGGCTGGCTCCAACTCTCCATCGGCCCTATTCCGGCGGATATGCCGAATGTCCAATCGCTCTCCGTAGGACTTCTCGTGATGCCCACCGCCCGACAAGATTACGGTGTTCGAGTCCATTTCACCAACGTCGAAATTTGGGAGAGTCCAAATATCTCTCTTGAAATGGCAAACGACCACCATCTCTTTTTCAGCCCCCGCGATATTGATGTCCGATGTCAATTTCGCGGTCTCGATCCCCAACGGCATTCCGTGGAGTTTATTCTCGAAGACCCCTTTGGACGAGTGATTGGCCTAAAAGAAATCGAAATGATGATCGGCAATCATCCCGCAGGCAGATTCGTTGTCGGTCCGCATAATACCCAGAATGTCATTCATGGCACGGCAACGTGGAAGAATATGCCGATTCTATTTCCCGGTTTTTATCGGATTCGAGTGGCAACCCCTGAATCACACATCAAAGCACTCAAATTGCCTACCGATCAAACCTTCGATGATCCGCTCGTGCATACCAAACCGCTGACCTTTGTTGTGCTTTCGCCGGATTCCTATCAACCCGGCGGCGAATTCGGCTGGACGCTCGACGGTTGGTCGCCGGAGGAAATCACAAAGGCGTTACCGACACTCGCACAGTCGGGACTTTCGCACCTGAAATTGCCGCTCTGGATTTCCGAGGATACAACGCCGCAATATCAGGAAACACTGCTCCAACTTTGCAAAAATCTGTCCTCGCAACAAGTTCATCTGATAGGGTTACTCAATCCCGTGCCAGAAGCGATTGTGTCAAAGGTGTCTCACGGTTTGGCAATCAATGCGTCGTCCGTCATGGGAAGCGATCCTAGACTTTGGGGAGACAGTTTGCAGCCAACGTTGAACGCTTTGTCCCTCCTCATCAAAGATTGGCAGTGGACCTCGGACACCGACACAAGTTTGATTGACATGTTCTTCGATTCCGAGGGGAATATGTCTCCAACGGGAACAAACCGCTTTCAGGCATACCATAAACTGTTCGATCAGAATCAGTTCGGCTTTGGAATCGGCATGACTTGGAATTGGTATCAAGAGGTGCCGAACGAACCGTTGCCGATACCGAATTTTTCTCTCAATTTTCCGATAGATGCCTCCATCGTCCCCGAGGATGCCGCAGAATCACTTTATGAAATGTCATCGCTCCCGTTCCAGCGGACGGTTTCTGTATCGCCGCCGCCTGCCGATGACTACGCATTGGACGTTCGGATCAAAAATTTCGTACAAAGCCTTGTATTATTGAAGGCTACGGGTGTTAGTACGATTAGTTTGACTGCCCCAAAGGATGAACAAACCGGGATTTTGCGTAACGACGGCACGCCGGGAGAACTTTATCTTCCCTGGCGGACAACGGCAACGCTCCTCTCCGGCAGCCGGTTGCTGGGAAGCATGACGTTACCGAATCGGAGCCGGAATTATTGTTTTGACAGAGGCGGCGGCAGATGCGTCATGGTAGTCTGGAACGATAAAGCGACTCCCGATAAATCGGTGTTAGAAACGCTTTATCTGGGCAACGAACTGGACGTGATCGACGTTTGGGGAAGGGATACCGTCCCCGAACAAATCGGCAACAATCAAACTATAGCGGTGACGCAGACCCCCGCCTTTATAACGGGCTTGAACATCAATGCCGTCCGGTTCCGGTTGAACATGCAGACGGCAGTGAACATGATTTCGTCAAAACCGAATCAAACGCATGAAATTCCGTATTCGTATAGAAATGACTCGGCATATCCTATTTCGGTTCAGATCACACCGGAAGGACCACGAAAAGGGGACTGGACGATTACTCCACCATCGCAATCGGCGAATTTGGAAGCCGGTGCCACGGGAGAGGAAACATTTAGTCTGACGCTCCAGCCGCGTGCCGACACTGGACTGCGCCCGTTCCAGTACAATGTCCGAATTACAGGAATAGAGCCTGCGGAGTTCGTCGTCTATGACGAAATCATGGTCGGTGATCCCGATGTGTTCATGGAATTCGTGTCCCAATTGACTCCCAAGGGGGACATTGAAGTGATACAGGTATTTATCAATAATACGGATAACGTTTACACGTATGATTGTCGATTAGTGATTGAGAATAGTTCGACACGAAAGTCTCGGGTTTCGCGGCAGGGTTTTGGGCGTGTGGAATATGTCTATACGATTCCTCGCGGTCAGGCATTGCTTGCCGCAGGCGTTACGGAAATGGTACTTTTTGCTAATCCCGTGAACGACCCCGGAGGCGGTGTACAGGGCGAACCGATGGTCTATACAATACCGTTAATTACTGAATGAAAGCCGCACAGTGCCCATGACCGATACCAACGTGCCCCTATCAAAAAAACTTCGCCTCGGAACTCGGGGAAGCGTGTTGGCACGCTGGCAGGCAAATTGGACGGCGGAGCAACTCAAAGCCTGCGGAGTCACCGCAGAAATCATTCTCATTCAAACGAGCGGCGATCTTGTACAGAATGAATCGATTGTCAATATGGGAGCACAAGGAGTTTTTACGAAGGAAATCCAACGTGCTTTACTCGAAAATAGAATCGACCTTGCCGTCCATAGTCTCAAAGATTTGCCTACGGAAGACGTTGCCGGTCTCTCGCTCGTTGCCGTCCCGAAGCGGGAATCGTATAGGGATGCGTTCGTGTCGCACATTGCGGAAAACATCGAACATTTGCCGGAAAAATCACGAATCGGCACGGGAAGTTTGCGGCGAAAGACACAAGTATTGCATCATTTCGGCACCAAATATCATGTCGAAGATGTTCGGGGAAACGTGGAGACACGCCTGCGAAAATTGGAACGAGGAGAGTATGACGCATTGATTCTTGCCGAAGCAGGATTGATTCGGCTCGGTCTTGCCAATTCGATTCGGTCATTTTTGGAACCGCCGTTTTTTTTACCCGCTGTGGGACAAGGAGCGTTGGGCTGGGAAATTCGTACCGAAGATCGCCAAACGGCGGAGTTATTACGACCACTCATCGATGGACCCTCCTTTGCTGCTGTTCGGGCGGAGCGGGCGATGCTCCGTGAATTACAGGGTGGCTGTTCTGCTCCGATTGCCGCCCTCGGAACGGTCAAAGACTCCACGTTGACACTGCACGGACGCGTTCTTTCTTTGGACGGCAAGCACATGTTTGATGCAGTCCAATCGGCATTACTGTTAAGCGAACCGGAACTTTTGGGCATCAGCGTTGCTCGGGAACTCAAGGGTTCGTATTCAGCAATGTCATAAAACATCTGTTTTTGTCCCCACCCCTGGCGGTACTACTTTATGGTTTTTCATCTTCGGGACATTGACAAACCAACTTTCCGCAGCCGGGACAACCGGTTCCGTATTTTTTGGCTATTGCTTCCGTCAGATCGACGTTTTTGATATTGGCAAGGGTTGCAAGCCAAGCCAAAACATCGGCAAATTCTCCCTGTAGTTCTTCGCCGGAACCTTCCCGAAGGGTCGTCGCCAGTTCACCCACTTCTTCGATGAACCAAAGAAACGTCGCCTCCGCACCGCGAGCGGCATCCTTGACGTAGTACATTTTCCGAATCAATTCTTGCAAATCACGTAGTGAAATATCGGGACTCATGTTTTGGCGATGGATCGTTGGAATTAGAGTATTTTCAAACATGGTCTGGTGTTCCGTCGCCAACCCCTCTCCCAAAGGGGCGAGGGGACGACAGTTTTGATATTCCACAAAAACATCCAATTCGTATTGTGGCGCAGTGTAGCATAAATTGCCTGACAATCAAGTGTTTTGACGTAGAGTTGGAAGGGGCAAATCTTCGTGGATACGATTGATATTGCCCCAAATCCGAAAATTCTCTATGCTACATATAGCGGTTGTGTCGGTAAAACACCGTTCGCACTGCGTTCGTCCGGCATGAAGGGCAAAAACAATGGAACTGATCCTCATAGAATTCCGAGAAAGAGAAAGGGTTTTCCTTTCTCTCGGCGGTTAATTTGTGTTGGTCTGGGTAAAATAGAGAGAATAACTTGTTTTTCAGAGGACGCAATGTAAAATGTCCCCAAGAGAAAGGAAGGAACCGATGAAAAAAAATTGGATTGGTACGGTCATTTTGGTCGGCGTATCGGTAGCGGCAGGGTCGCTCCTTTCGCAGATGCGGGAACAAGTCCTCGGACAGTCCGGCGGGTTTTCTGCCCCGGTGCCGCAGGTCGTTGTTCAACAGCATGCCGAGTTACTAAAGTGTTATGTGGATGTCGCACCGTTGCCGTCGCCGGGAGGAGGAATCTCGCAAATCCGTGTGTTTACGGTAGTGGATACCGAGGCAAAAAAAATTGCCGTGTATCACCTGGATACCTCCACAGGTAGATTACAGTTGCTCAGCACGCGGGACATTCAACCGGACCTAATGATTGAACAATTCAATGCACAGTCGCCGCTGCCTAGTGAAATCAAACAGGAAATGCTACGGCTCCGGGGAACGAATAGGTAAAATAGGTAAAAAAGAAATCGACAACAGAGGTGGGCTTATGTCTATGAACAGAGGAAGTACGGAATACTACAATTTGGAAAAGGTCGCTGAAGTGCTGTCCGTCCCGACGGCTGAAGTGAATCGGTTACGAGAGCAGAACAAACTTCGGGGATTCCGCGACGGTTCCAACTGGAAATTCAACAAAGAAGATGTCCATGCGTACTTGGCAGAGTCGATCAAGGCACGTAGCGGCAATAGCGATGTTCACAAACCGGGAGAGAGCGATTTCGATTTGGCAGGAGATAGTGCTTCGGCTTCTTCGTTTGACCTACTCATGGAAGATGCGGCATTGCCGGGAGACGACCAACTGGTTTCGGCAACACCGGTGCAATCCAAGTCGGACTTAGATTTAGCGGCGTTGGAGGACAATGATAGCGATCTTGCCCTGGCAGAAGAGACCCAAATCTCGTCGCTGGTGGTACCCAAAAAACAAAAAACTCCTGAACAAAAGAAAGATGAATTAGAAAGTTCCGTCCTTGAAGTGGATATGGATGAAGATTCCTCTGCGCTGGTGCTGGGATCGGTGGAAAACGACGAGTCCGTGCTCAATGCCAGCGGGTCGTCGCCGCAATTGGGACTCGCCGGTGACAGCGGGTTCGACGTTCTTGTTGCTGGTGAAGGCGATGGTGAAAGTGAAGTTTTACGAGTTGATGAAGACACGTCGGTTCCGCTTTTGTCCCCGGAGGACTTTACGTTGGAACCTGCTCCCAAAGTACAAGGCGAAGACGATTCTGAAAGTTCGTCCCAGGTCATTGCGATTGATGTAGGACTGGAAGGGGCATCGCAGGGTGCAGACCCGTTTGGTGGCGATTCCTTCGGAGAGTTCATGGATTTTGACAGTGGGGTTCAGGCTCCCCCGGCGGCACCACCGGCGGCACCGGCATCGCGTGATCCCTTTGGAGCGGGAGCCGCTTCCTTTCCCGATGCCTTTGCCGCACCAACAACGACAAGTTCCCATAAAAAAGCGGCTGCAAAACCGGAAGAAGAATACTCAACCGGAATGTTGATCGCATTGGTTTCTGCCCTCGTGGTCATGATGCTTCCCGGTCTCATGTTGATCGACACGATGGTACACATGTGGAGTTGGAGCGATCCTTTCATTCTCAACAGTATATTGATGAGTACCATTGCCAACCTTTTCGGACTTTAGGAAAACCAAGCGGTGGTGTTGCCGAGAATGGCATCCATGTTATACTTTATTCATATGGATGACCTTAAGCCCCGCGTTTCGACATATTACCGAATCAAGTGGTACGTCGATGTTTTCGTTTCGATTGTAACGTTGCCCGTCATTGGTTCGGTTATTTTTCTTTTTATGTTTTTGACTTGGTTGACTTCCAAGGGACCGGTCATTTATACACAAATCCGGTGCGGCAAGGATGGTAAGCCGTTCAAAATGTATAAAATCCGCTCGATGGTGATCGATGCGGAATCACAAGGTAAGGCGGTCTGGGCTAGGAGGCGTGATCCGCGAATCACCACTGTTGGAAAGTTCATGCGAAGGCTTCACATCGATGAACTGCCGCAAATCGTGAACGTGTGGCGCGGCGAAATGATGGTTCTTGGTCCGCGTCCTGAACGTCCTGAATTCATCGAACAACTCAAAAAGGAAATCACCGGCTACGAACACCGAATGTTGGTTCTGCCCGGCATGACGGGCTATGCTCAACTGAACCGCCCCTCTGATACCGACCTGAAAGATGTACGCAAAAAATTGATTCTCGATCTCGAATATATCGAGAGGGTTTCCTTTTGCTTTGATATGCGACTTCTACTAGGAACGGCATTTAAGTTCATTCGGATCAAAAACAAACGTTATGACAGTTTACCCTTGAAAATGTGCGGCATCTATCGGGAACCGCATGAATCTCCCTGGGCAAACAAAATCGGCTTTGACGATTTTGACGATTCGGTACTCACACGATAGAGCGTATAATTCAATGAAAGTAGTGCAATAGACCCTACGATGAAAGTGACAAGAAAAATACTCAAACAAAGCGACATGCGTAAACTGTCATCCATACAGAATGGACATGATGATAGCGACATTCCCTCTGTACCCCATTTTGTCGGTACCCCTTTGTAATGAGTTAGGATTGAAGGTATATCAACGCTACGCCGCTCTTTTCAACTTGGCTGGAACTCGTAAATTGAAGAGTCCAAATAACTCTTCCTGATTTAATCCCGACGAATGGAGTCCCCGTGCGCCGGAAAGAATCAATTCTGAAAGCCTTCGTTTGCTCTCCAAAGTCTGATTGATCCGCTCCTCCACCGTGTTCGTGGAAATAAACCGAGTTACCGTGACCGGTCCCGAGGCTCCAATGCGATGAGCCCGATTGATCGCCTGATCCTCTACCGCCGGGTTCCACCAACGGTCAAACAGAAAAACATAACCGGCAAATTGCAAATTGAGACCGACGCTTCCCGCCCCGTAACTCATCAGAATTACGTGAATGTCCTTCTCTTCCCGAAATTGGCGAATCATCTCATCCCGCCTGTTGGAGGGGATTTTTCCGTGATATTCCGCAATGCCGAAGCGGTCCAACGCACTTTTGAGTCGGTAGAGAGTTTCGACCCACTGACTAAACACGATGGCTTTGTGTCCGCTTTCGGCAATCTCCTCCATGTCGGCAAGTAGCCGCTCCAATTTGGCACTCTCCCCTGTTGCCGGATCAAAATTGCATATCTGTTTCAAACGTAAAATCAACTCAAAGACTTGCGGAATCGTAACCTCTTCGCCCGCAGCAGACAAACGCAAAATTCCTTCATCTTCCGCCATTCTGTACGTTTCGGCTTGTTCGGGTGTCAGTTCGAGGAGCGCATCCTTTACCATTTTTGGCGGCAGTTGCGTCAGCACTTCGTCCTTTGTCCGACGTAAAATGTGATCCCCCACAACATTGCAAATTTCGGTCGGTTTGAGTCCCGATTTTAGAAAACCTGTGGAGAGAAACTCGAAAATTCCCACGAGGTCTTCCTCTGAATTTTCGACGGGCGTTCCGGTCAATGCCCAATTCCGGCGGCGAGGGATTGCTCTCGCCGCTTCCGACGTGGCATTACCTCGGTTTTTGATCCGTTGCGACTCGTCGAGGACGACCAAATCAAACAACGGTGCCTTTTCCCCTTTCGGCAAATCAAAAAATTCCCGATCCCTGTTCAACAGTTCGTAATTGGCAAGCCGGACCGGAATGCCGGGTAACTGCCAAAGCCATTTTCTTCGGAGCGGCGAACCGTCAATGAGACTGACGCTGATTTCCGGTGCCCAGAGGTCAAATTCACGTTGCCAGTTCGAAAGGAGCGGCTTCGGACAAACGAGCAACACGCTTCGCACTTCGCCGGTTCGGAGAAGTAACCGAATCGTTGTGATTGCCTGCATCGTTTTGCCGAGTCCCATTTCGTCGGCAAGAATGGCAAAGTGGGCACTGTACAAAAAAGCAACCCCCTGCCGCTGAAAGGGAAAGGGTTCAAAGGGCATGTCTAATGTCGGCAGGTTCAAGATCGACTCAATCGGCGGTTGCAAGATATAATTGAGCCGATCCTGAATTTTGACGGTGTCATTGGGAACCCGAATTCGGGTGAGCGTTTCGACTTCCTGTTTTTCCAATGAAACGTCCTTTTCTACCGTCTCCCGTCCGATGTCTGTATCGGTTTCGTCGTCGGGAGGGGTAAAAAACCAACTTCTGGAGTGAACACGGACTCGCGAACTGACGGCACCGGAAATGACCCGGATGGCGGAGGGCGGTTTGAGCAGATCGGAACGCACATCGATCTCGATAGGGCGATTGAGAAGTCGATTCCAGCCAGTAACGTAGATTTCCGGCTTTTCGATGTCCAGCGTTATCTTTTTGACGGTAATATTGGTCATTCCAGCGGGAATGATAGAAATTTGAGGCAGAGGATACAAGAGGAAAATCGTGTTCCGAACGACGAAGAGGGAATATCAACTCCTGTCGCTACAGAGGAGTTTCTTGGCATACCCCTTGTTCTACGCCGGTTTTTGGGGACAATGAGGCACACGTATCGAGTTATCGAAATCGATGATTTATGTTATTCACCAAAACCCTGCTTTGGGAAATGTTGCAAGCCGCTTTGTCGTCCATTGAAAACCAGCAGGCAATGCTCAATCAACTCGATGCTGCCACTGGGGATGGAGATCACGGCACGGCGATTTTGGCGGCTATGAAGGCGGCAACTGCCGGTGCGCACAAAGAGGGAACGCTCAAAGAGACTCTCGAAACCATCGGCTGGGATGTCATGTCGAATACCAGCGGTTCTACAAGTGCTTTGCTGGGTTCCTTCTTTATCGGTATGGCGAATGCTGTTACCAATGAAGAACTCGACAGTGTTCAGACGATCACGATGTTCGAGTCGGGCTTGGCAAATGTTCGAACATCCTCGCGGGCAGATGTCGGCGGCAAGACGATGATGGATGCGTTGATTCCTGCCATCGAATCGATGACCGCCCTGAAGGAACAGACACCATCTCTTGCCGATATTTTTACAGCGGCGGACAAAGCCGCTCAAACGGGAGCGGATTCAACCAAGGAGTTGGTTGCAAAGTTCGGACGCGCTAAAAATCTCGGCGAACGAAGCCGAGGCACCCTCGATGCGGGGGCTGTCAGTACCGCCCTGATTTATCGAGCGTATGCGGCGGCGGCTCGACTGGCAACCCCAGAAAGGTGAACGTAAAGGTACTCCCTTGCTCGAGTTGACTCTCCACTCCAATACTGCCATTCAGCATTTCTGCCGATTGGAGAGCCAGCGAGAGACCAATTCCTGTCCCGCCGAACTTCCGCGTGGAAGTGGGATCGGACTGCGAAAACGGCTTGAAAATGCTGAAAAACTTGTCGGGGGCGATTCCAATGCCAGTGTCGCTGACGGTGATGTAGAGCATGTGCGGCTGCGGCGAAACACCGTAGCGGATCGAAATGCTCCCTTTCTGTGTGAACTTGATCGCATTACCGAGAAGAAGAATCAATACCTGCCGGAGATGCGCCTGATCGCTTCTGATCCACTCGGGGATGTCCGGCGAATCGGTAACAGTGAGTTCCAGCGATTTGCTTTCGGCTCGGCTTCGCAGCATATCGGCAACATCAGCAATCAAACTACGGAGATGGACCGGTTCGCTTTTTAGGCGCAACGTTTGCTCCTCATCCATTGCTGCCACACTAAGAACGTTATCCACCAATTCAAGTAGGCTTTTTCCATTTTCCCGCATTTGCGTAACCGCTTCTGAACAGAAACTCTGATCTTCGCTTATACATTTTTTCGTGCGTAGGGCGAGAATTTCCGTGAATCCGAGCATTGCATTGAGCGGCGTTCGGAATTCATGACTCATATTCGTCAAGAATAACGTCTTGGCTTGCAACGCCTTCTCGGCTGTGCGCTGCGCCTCGGTCAATTTCGAGTTCGTTTCCTGAAGCCCCGTAGCCAGTTGGCTGATTGCCCTCTCCTTGATTTGGAAGTAACTAATACTCAATATCGCTCCGAAATACATAAATGCCACGAGGACAAACAGGCAGAGGGGATAAATTCTTTTCCGGGACATTTCCCTGCGGACAAGATCAATATTGAAGTCCACTGCCAAAATGCCGTCGATTTTGCCGTCAGGAGCCCAGAGCGGCGCAGCCATGGTAGTCCATCGTCCCCAATCATCTTCAAAAGTATTGAGATTCATTGCCCGCACCTTGTTTTCGAGAACAAATTGGAAAAGCGGGGTTACGTCAAAAAATTCGCCGATATCGTTGGGTATTTCTTCAGCATCAATCAAGTGATTGTGATTGGCATCCGAAATCGGGGAAGCAATGTATTGTGCCTGATTGTTCTTTCCAATACGCAACGTGTAAGCATAGCCAATCAAACGGTCAACACGGACAAGTGAATCGAGAATGTCAACGATCTTGTTAAAATCGGGATCGTCCTCGGGGGTGCCATCTTCGGTGCGAACTCGAAATGCAATGTTATATCCATCAGGAGCCGTGAGGGCACAATATGATTTTGCTCCCGAATAAACAGACAACCACTCGGTTTCATTTCCGCGATCTATTCCCCATTGCAGACGATAAGTCGTTGCGTTGGGGACGGAATCCCATTGCACAACAATCATTTTTGTACAACGGTTATATGCTTCGCTCTCTCCGGTGAGAGCGGCAACTGCCCATTGGTTTCGCCGTTGGACTTGGAAAGGTTTATCAGGTTGCGGTATCAAATTCCGCCAACCAGCAGTCAAACCGTCTGGTGTTGCAAGTTTTTCAGGCGGCGGTGGCGGCGGATAGGAAACTGCGGTGTCCGTTTGCTGCACAAAATGTGTGTCCTCTCGTGAACGGACACTTTGATCTCTCACCATTTGTCCGGGAATGACGGGTTGCGACCAATCGGAAAAGAATTCAGGATGACCGGGATGGGTTTTCCAGTGGTCGAGTAGGTCTATGATGTCGGCGTTGGAGGCGACCAATCGGGCGCAGGAGTCCCGCCACATGATCAGTTGCGACTGAATGGAAAGATGGGCACCGAACGAGCCGAGCGAAATGAGAATGAAAAATCCTGTCCAGACCGCCCCGATGAATCGTATCGACCGCTTTCGATGGACAAGCCAAAACGAACTGGCGACCATACAAAGAAGCAGGAGAACAACAACAAAAATGAGTCCAGAGTAAATGGTAAAATTATCCTGACCGAACCATTGGGCTTGCGGTATCATTGCGTAGGAAATAAACAAAGACGTAGTACCACGCTGATTATACTGGATTTCTTGCAGATTTGCTACTTCAGGTCTCAAGCGGGAGAAAAAACGACATGATCTTGTCAATTTGCTTGCAAATTCCCCTAAATTGCGTAATTGGCGGACGTAGAGGTTCCCTTCACACATTTTCTCTATTTTTCCTAATGGGAGAAGTCGATTTTGCCGATATAACCGCTCCACGAGACACTTTTCATCCCCCCAAAAAATGTCTTACGGCTTGTACATTTCCTCCGAAGGAGCAATGTCGCAGGAATATCGGATGCAAACGATAGCCAATAACATTGCGAACCTTGACACTCCCGGCTTCAAGCGGGAAGTCGCCCTCCAAATGGCTCGGCATACCGCGTCCGTTCACCCTCTTGGCGAAATCCCTTTCGACACGGGACTTATGACGGACATTGGCGGCGGCGTGCATACCATCGGCACACACACCGAGTTCAAGCAGGGGTCGATTGCCCCAACGGAACTCGATACCGACCTTGCCATTCAGGGAGACGGTTGGTTTCGGGTCAGGGACGTGGCAAATGGGGAAGAATTTCTCACTCGGGCAGGCAATTTTCGGGTGGACAGGAATGGAACTTTTGTTACCGAGTGGGGACGAAGCCGCTTTCAACTTCTCGATACGGATGGGGAAGCGGTCACATTGCCCATACCGGAGTCCAAAACGTGGCACATTACCGACGACGGAGTGGTTCACGAGGTCGGTGTCGGTCGGGTACAGCAAATTGCATTAGTCCAGCCGGATGACCTGAAAACGATGGTCAAAATCGGCGAAAATGTCTATCGGCTTGACATTCCCGAAAACACTCTTGGCTATCAGGACATTCCCGATGCGGAGCGTCCTCGTATTCGTTCGGGACATCTTGAAATGTCGTCAGTGAATCCTTCGACAGAAATGGTCGAAATGATTATCGCCTCCCGGTCGGTGGAAACGAACGTTAAAATGATGCACACACAAGACGAAGCGACGGGTGCCCTACTCAGCCGGGTGTTGCGGGTAGGCTAAAAAGATTCATTGCGGTCAATTCTAATTTTGAGAGTGTTGGCACATTTATACATAAGATAAAACCGACTTTTTGTCTGGTCACGGATCAATCTTGCACTCAAGCCCGAAACGTGGCAATCGCTCAACCAATTTTTTGCGGCTCGAATGGTCGCCGAAGAAAAAATCAATCTCGATTACGTTCGCAGCGACGGCACCGTTGTTGAAACGAATATCCATGGTTGATTGGTCGGACAAAATCCAATTGCCGATTGAGTTGGTGTACTATCCGCCGTATCATAGCAAATACAATCCGGTGGAGCATTGCTGGGGCGTTTTAGAAAATCATTGGAACGGAGCATTGTTAACGGATATCAGCATTGTGCGTGAATGGACAAAGACGATGCGTTGGGACGGCATTGCTCCGAATGTTTATTTTTTGGACAGAAAATACTCACGGGGAGTCAAATTATCGAAAAGAGAAATGAAATCTTATTCGGTGCGACTGTGCAGAAATCCATTGGTTGAACGGTGGAGCATTTTTATTCAACCCCCAAAACCGGCATAAATCTTTCCGGCGAAAGCCTTATTCGGAAAATCGGCTACGATCTGACTGAATACCGGATTTTATGAGGTTTTCGCAATATGTCGTGGTAAACTGCATGGGCTACCGAAAAAAGTGTTGTAGTTTTGGCAATATGCAATAATCACCGAGAATTTTAACATTTTTTTGGTAGCCCATGTAATTACACATGCATTATTGCCAAAGCCCCACAAAACCGGCATTCAGTCGGGGCGGATTAGAAACCACCGATTTCAATGCACTGGGATCAGTGGCTTTGTTACGCCCATTCTTGAACACCTCTCCCCGTGAGCAGGGGGCAAAGAGTGCTTTTCGCTTTTATCAGCGACCGACGGGCAATTTTATCCGATTTTCACAATTCCCCTCTTGCATCGATGCCGTTGATGGAGTATCATACGCACAGATTTGAAACATCGCCCGGTTGTGTACCGGGTGGAATGATTTAGAGTTCGTCAACAATTTCAGTAGCCGCCGAGAGGCGGATTGGTTGACTTCACGTTGCAAACGGCTTTGCCGAGTGAAGATAACCTTTGGAAATGAAAGTGACGCACTCCCGGAAGGGGAGCGTCTGCGCATTTCCAGTGGGAAGTCTTCGGCGTTGGGCATTAAATCCTGTCGCACCGTATTGCAACACGGGAAGAGAACCATCTATTGAACGCATCGCTCCTGTTTTGAGCGTTCTTGTCGCCGAACTCTTGGCAAGTGTTTTCCACCAACTTTTTAGGGACTCCCAATGACAAAATTCGACTTTTGCCGTCTTTTCAATAACAGCGATGATTCCAATTCCGCCTCGAAAAGGAGAGCCAAAAAACAGCGACATGGTCGCACATGCCGAATCGAGGAACTCGAAAGCAGGGAATTGCTCTCGGTCAATATGCTGAATTTCGATGTCTTCCAAAATGATAATCTCGATGATACCGAATTCGTGGAACTCGCACCGTCCACCGCCGGGCTTACGGCCACCGCTCCTGAAGTTGCCGCTGCTCCGCTCCCGCCTGTCAACACAAATCCTGCGCAACTATCTACCGCAGAATTTAACTACCTCCGAGAAACATACGCCGATCTCAAATTGTCGTCAAGCATGACGGCTTACAATATCACCGTCATCACTATTGACCAACATAATGATACAACTCTCCGTACTGCCGTTGGAGCAGCAACCAGCGGAAATAATCTGATCGTTATACGCACAACGGCGGAGAAAAATGGAATTGAGATTACCGGTTTGCCTTTGGTTCTCGGCGGGAATGTAACGATTGTCAGTCTCGGTACAGACAATCTCACACTTGACGGCAACAATGGTTCAAGAATTTTCTACATCAATTCGGGGACAAATGTCGGTTTGGGGGGACTGATAATCACAAAAGGCACTGGAACAGGTCACTTTAATGTCGGTTATGGCGGTGGAATTTACAGTGCTGGCACGCTCACTCTAACAAACTGCATGGTATTGGATTGTAAAACCAATAACGATGGCGGTGGAATTTACAGTGTGGGTGCGTTGACAGTAACGAATAGTATAGTATCGAACAACCAGGCTACTGGTATCAGTGGCGGCGGAATTTACTGTACAAATACACTGTCTATGACAAACAGTACAATATCGCATAACACTACCGCCGGTGGTTATTCATTTCAATCTGCTGGGGCAGGAATATACAGTACAGGCGGCACGACACTGACTGTAACGAATTGTACTGTATCGGACAATACTGCCGCTGCATCTGGCGGTGGAATTTATCGGTCCGGTACTGCAGCAATAACGAACTGTACAATTTCGGAAAACGAGGCGGGTGATTACGGTGGTGGAATTTACCGTAGCGGTTCAGGTACTTTTACAGTAATCGATGTTGAAATATCGGAAAACAAGGCAAGTTATGGCGGTGGAATATATGGTTCGTCAGTTACGGTTACGGACTGCACGATCACGGGAAATAAGGCAATTTCTTACAATGGCGGCGGAATTAACGGCGACGGCACGTTCACGAACTGTACGATCACAGGAAACACGGCACGTTATGGCGGCGGAGTGTACACTACGGGGACTTCAACGATAACTGGCGGAAAAATATCGGAAAACAATGCTTTGGGTACGGAATCAAATCCCGCTATTTATGGGGGCGGAATCTATCACAATTCAGGAATATTGACAATAACAGATTGCGAAGTATCGGGAAACGAGGTTAGGGCGACAAAGTCCGAGGGGTATTCGTTTCAAAATACCAATGCTTATGGCGGTGCAATTTACGCTACTGCCATTCTCAACATTACGAATTGCTTAATATCAGGAAATTCAGTTACATCAACAGCAACCACTGGGGATGAGGCTTCTGCTTATGGTGGCGGCATTTTCTGTAATAATTCTGCATTAACGGTGAAGAACTGTACAGTATCAGGAAATTGGACTACGGCTACGGCGATGAGTACAAGCAACTCTATTGGAGGTGGATTTTACATCGGAGGTACGGCAACGGTAAGACTAATCAATAGCAACATATCGGGAAATAGTGCTACGTTTGGCGGTGGAATCTTTAAGGCGGGCAACACCACAGTCGAACAGCATAGAGTAACGAATTGCACGATAGTTGGCAACCTCGGTGGAGGAATCTATGTTAACGAGGGCAGACTGGTACTTTATAACACCATTGTCGCCAAAAATGTTGGATCAGGTTATTCGGATGTTTTCTTCGCTACCGCAGGGACTGGAGCAGGTGACTTCAATCTCATTGGCGACGGAACCGGGCAAACAGCCACCGAACAAGAATGGTATAAAAATGCTGTTAATAATAACTTCGTTGGCACAGTAACAAATCCGATTGATCCATTGTTCGTGAATATTCCGACTGTAATCAATGCAAGCACCACAGGACAAAATTACAATTCTACAAACTGGAATCTACGCCTTCAAGCAAATTCATCCGCCATCGATGCAGGAAACAATGCTCGTGCTGTCGATGCCGATGGAACCACTTCATTGACAACAGACTTGGACGGCAATTCACGATTTATTGGCATCGTTGACATCGGTGCATACGAACGTGCGCCTGATCCGCCGACGAATTTTCGTAGTACCGGCAGGACGGCTAATTCCGTAACGTTGGCTTGGAACACCGTATCCAGCACGACTGGCTATCAAATCCAATATCGCCAAACCGGTAGCACTGGAACATGGATATCTGTAACCGTTACCGGTCAATCGACCGCAACGAGAGAAATCACCGGTCTCGTTGCAAATATGTCTTATGATTTTCAGATTCGAGGAACACTTTCCGGCAATGGATATACCGGATGGTCATCGCCAGTAGTCTCCGAGAGGACACTTCTTGCGACACCGGCAAATTTGCGGACTACCGATAGGACGACAAGTTCCGTAACATTGGCTTGGAACACCGTAACTGGCGCAACCGGTTATGAAGTCCGATATAGCACGAATGGCACGACGTGGCTATCGACAAATGTTGCTATTACGGGAACAACGGCAATCGTCAGTAATCTTACCAACCAGCAATATCAATTCCAAGTACGAGCCTTGAATTCGACCAATGAAAACCACTCTGAATGGTCGGCATCGCTTGCCGATAGACCGCTCCTTCCGCCGCCGACAACTCTTAACTAACCTTTTGCAAAGTTGCATTTGATTCTACGAATTGCGGATCGAATCGGCACTACATCGAACTAAAAAAGTTACCTCATCACCAAGCCCAGACGACGACATACCCG
>Ga0082212_10002542_pt1 | contig 26537 bp, 27 predicted proteins | sample TergutNt197P3_FD_71548 | JGI IMG/M metagenome (GOLD analysis project Ga0082212, IMG submission 71548) | Neocapritermes taracua P3 segment gut microbial communities from Petit-Saut dam, French Guiana - Nt197 P3 | ecosystem: Host-associated > Arthropoda: Insects > Digestive system > Gut ...
GTTATCGCACAGTACGGCGGGCCGGATGGCGAATTGGGTGCCAGCCTGCGGTATTTGAGCCAGCGATACACCATGCCGTATCCCGAACTAAAAGGCTTGTTGACCGACATAGGCACCGAGGAATTAGTACCGAGAAGATGTAAGTGATGTGTTTTTTTCGGTCTAAAACCCTTGATATTACTGGGTTTGTCCCTCCAAAAGCCAGTCAATCACGTTCACCTTTTTTATCCCGTCATAATCCGCAGTACCGAACAGCTCATCAAGGGTTAAAAGGTACTTCGGGTAATTGTCCGTTATCTTCCGAAGCGAAGCCAACTCCCGCGTAAGCACACTTTCGTCCAACGCCGTAGCCGCCACTTGATAATATATCGTGCTGTCGGGGCTGATGGCTACGAAATCGACTTCCAACCCGTCAAACTGCCCCACATAGACATCGCAGCCACGCCGTTTAAGCTCCAAGAATACAATGTTTTCAAGAATATGCCCCACGTCGCTGTCTTTGCCGCGTACAAGTAGGTTTCGGAGGGCAATATCCACGCAGTAATACTTGCTCTGGGTCGAGAGGAAGCCCTTGCCCTTGATGTTGTACCGCGTCGCCTCATAAAGCATAAGACTGTCGCAAAGACCCTTGATATACTTATCCACCGTCTTTTGGTCAACGCCCTTGCCCGCCGACTTCAGCGTGTTGGCTATTTTAGTGGGCGACGCAATGCTCCCTATGTTGTGAAACATAAACTTCGTGACGCTTTCCAAACTCGTCACGTCGGAGATTTTCAGCCGCTTGACAATATCTTTGAGCAGCACCGTATTATACAAATCCCGCAGATAATCTTTGATTTCCCGCTCGTGCTGTGAAAACTTTAATGTATAAGGGAATGACCCCAGCTTCATATACTGGCTGAACTTTTCGTTATTGGCCGCGTTACTGTCATATCCCGAACAAAACTCTTTGAAAGACAGCGGCAGCATTTTAAGCTCCACATACCTGCCCGACAGCAGTGTCGCCAGCTCGCTTGATAAAAAATACGCGTTGGAGCCGGTAATATAAACATCGCAGTTCTTTTTCAGGAACAGACTGTCAACCGCTTTCTCAAACGCCTCGACGTGCTGTATCTCGTCGAGAAAGACATAGTTCATCTTGTCCGGCAGCAAGACACTCTTGATATAATCATAGAGGACACGGTAATTAGTCAGATGCTCGTAATCCACGTCCTCAAAGTTGATTGCTATGATTTGCGTGGTGTCCACACCGTTTTGCAGCAGATAGTCACGGTATATCTCGAACATGGTTGACTTACCACAGCGGCGAACCCCGGACACCACCTTTATAATTTGCTGTTCCCTCCACCGAATGAGCCAGTCTAAGTATTCTTTGCGTTCAATGAGTTTCACGAGAATCACCTCCTACGCCTATTATACACATTATACTCCTAACATATTCAGAAGTCAACAATAACAAGGAATGCAATCCTAAAAAGTAGCTTAAAATAATAACACCCTCAAAACCTTGTATTGGCTTTGAGGGTGTTATGTACCGGATAAAGCGGACTATTTTTTATTTCGCTGTGCTACTGTCGCCTGAGCGTTAAGGTGTTCCTGCGCCCTGCTCGCTATGCCGCTGAGAATATTCTGCACGTCCTCCTGTGACTTATCGCGGCAGTAAGCGTCGTTTATCTTGATACGTGTGTTGCCGACCTTGAAATCCTTAACGATACTGCCCTGTGCTTCAATTTCACGTCTCTTTCGCTCTGCCGCCGTGAGGGTCTTCTGAGCCACGATTCTTTCAACGTCTGTATCTAACCTGTTGTAATCGTCGCCGCTCTCTGTCACACGCACATCACCTCTATTAGATGTATATGCTGTCGAACCTTGTCCTAACACACCATTTGCCGATAAAGCTGAACTGCCGCTAATCATTTTCCCCATGCTGCCGCACCCGCCCTCAGAAGGTAGTACCCGGCAATTACTGCCAGACCTGTACTCTTTTCCGCGAGGCTCAGAAGCGGTATCGCAAGATGAACCCTTCTTTGGTACACTCACATATGCCCCGGCAAAATCAGCGAAATACTTACGCTCATCATCTTTAAGCAAAGCGTGTGCAATTTGAGGACGAAGCCAAAGAGTTTGAAACTTCGCCCAGTCTGCCGCCACTTCGCCTTTTTCGTCACGGTACACCATTGCAAACGGCTTGAAGCCCGCCGCCCATGCTTCGCGGCAACGCTTATCCGCAGCGTCCATCGTGTCGCCGGGGAATCCGCAAAGGACATAGCACGCCGCTATACAAGATGAACGCTTAAAACCGTTTGACTGCAAGAGTTTTCCAGCTTCTACAAGCGGTTCAAGGTCTTGCGGAATATCATATGCAAAATACATACGAGCAGTTTTAACGTCACGCAGGAGGTCTACATGCCACTGCTTCAACAGCCTTGACTCTAACCCACCTGTGAACTGAGGACGCTCCTTCTGACGCTTCAACATGTCAAACACACTTCGGATATGTTGCTCAGAGCAAGCGAGCAGGTTGTCATCAATCAGATTGAAACCATCTTTAACCGTTAGCTCACGGAGCTTAAATCCCTCTCGTTCAGGTACAGAGCAAAACTTTACGCCGTCAACAATGCAGCGGTTCGGGCAGCCTCGACTCGTGATGACATAGCCCTGTTTAATGTACATACCCGGAATAAACTCGCCGCCCGGTTCTTTGCGTGCGGGTCCACCGACATAAACAGGAACGCCGACGTGCCGCCACGCCTCATAAAGCCGCTCAACTCGTTCAGCGTCGTAAGTAAAAGCGGTGCTGATATGCACTTCGTCGATGTCTTGCAAGTCAGTTGGCGGCATGGGGAGTTTTGCAACTTTTACATTGCGGGACTTGGGGGCGAACGCTAATGCGTCGTCTGGTGTTGCGGAGGTGAGACGCGGGAATACCCTCGCAACGCGTAAACCGTTGAAAGTTGGGACTTCCTTCTCTGCTGTTGCTACTACTGCGGTTTCTTGCTTGCTCATAAATGCCTCCCAGTATCACGCGGAAGCCGCGTGTTGATACTGAGTTTCAAGGAGGGCATACCGAAAACAGCGTTAGCCCTAAAATGTTTTTCAACCTACGCTCCCGAACAACCACCCCCATCGCAAATTTGTGTTCAATAATGATTATTCCAGTAGTCTTGACGGTCAAATTGCAGAAAAACGCCGCAAGCACCATTTTGTTCTGGCACTTTGCGGCGATTTGAGTTACAATATAGTAAAAGGTTTGAGAAATAATTGGGATTTGAGGTTAAGGAGCAAGGAGTATGAGCAAACAGAAGTCACCAGAACGCCAGCTAACGCAACAACAAAAGCGTGCCGAAGTTCGGTCACGCCTCATTCTTGCACCTGAGCTTTCAAATAGAGCCATAGCTCGGCAACTTAATATTTCACACCACGTCGTCGAAAAAGTTAGGCAGGAACTCCTGCAGGCTGGGATATTGTCCCAAGCGGAACCACGAAATGATGACTGGTTAAAACACCCCTATCTGGTCGCCAACCCTGACCTGCTAAACAACACCAGTGAGCGTATAATCCGTGCCTTAAAAGCTGATGGCGTTTTGCCGCTCATGCAGGAGCGTAACAGCCTTAGTGCGATATACTGTCAACGCCTTCTACATAAGCAAAAAAAGGCAGCAGAGGAAGCCGCATATGTGGAACTGACACACTCAGATATAGTCCTCAAATGTGATGATGTACTCAACGGATTAAGCTGGATAAAGCCGAATAGCCTTGACGGTTGCATTGTAGACCCACCCTATCAAGCATCGGCTGTTAAATCATCATCTGACAAACCATCGCTGTATAAAGCCATCGCTCAGGTCGCAGAACGCGTATTAAAACCCGGTGGAATACTGGTCGTTATGACAGGTCAGAGCCATTTCAACAAGGTGGTATCGGATTTGGACTCGGTTGATGGTCTCGTTTATCATTGGCTCTGTACGGTTTTGACTTTACGCGGAGGTTCAACTATGCTCCCGTGGTTAGGAGCGTGTCCTTATCACAAACCAGTCTTGATTTACATAAAGGGCAAACGGGTATGGAACAGAGGAATATTTACAGATGTAATCGAAGCGTCGCCGCCCGGTGACGACCACCGCACTCTGCACCACTGGCAACAGGATTTGGAAGTGTTCCGAAAACTCGTTTTGATGACTACCTCTAAAGGCGATACCGTGCTGGATTGCACCTGCGGAGCGTCTACAACGGGCGTTGCGTGCGTCCAGCTTGGCAGACGGTATATCGGCGTGGATATTGACGTGGAGGCGATACAAACGAGCCGTGAGCGGCTTGCCGCAGCTCTCGCGCAACGTGAACAGGACAGCGATGGTAGACCCTAATCATCAAATCCAGCCATAGCGTCAATTTCCTCAACAAGCCGTACTGTCAACGGTTTATCGTTGCGGAGAACGCCCCAGACAACATCTTCACCAAAGGTCAACGTCTCTTTTCGAGCCACCTTGTCGCGGATTTGCTGCTCTAACTCATTAACTTCTTCTTGAGTCCATTCTTTTCTCATCATCGACACCCCTTTTACACTCCACCCTGTTCGGCAATGCTCCTGCCTCTGCCAAGATTTCTCTTACTTCTCCCGACAGGAATTTATAATCTTGAGGACCCCAAACGTCACTATCAGACAAAAGCCCTTTTATAATCCCGTGCGTATCAAGCAAATCAACCGTATCGGGGACATTCATACCGAGGTCATCGGCTGTCTGAGCAACGATGTGTATGAGCCAAACGGCTCTTTTTGCCTCTGTATCCCAGTAAACCACTTCAGTCAAACCTCCCATCTCTGCCGCTCGCCATTGTAAAAATTGAGCAAGGTTAAAATCGCCTGTTTCCCCGTGTCCTCAATGTCGCACACCCATTTTTCCAAGCTCCGAATTACGCTTTTAAGCTCCGCTGTCGCGGACGAATAAAACAGGGGTAGATGTTCATCATTGTAAATAATGCGAGTGAAGTATTCGCCAGTTTCACGGCGAAAAGTGTGATACTCGTACCCCGCTGGCGGCTTAACCACCTCACGTAGTATTTCCTCATCGTAGCGAATATTGAAATCCATATATACCACCATAATTTTGATGTTATGAGGCGGTGGAACGAGCGTAATGCTGGTATCGGCGGTATGTATTCGCCAACCCTGCCGCGTCATGTGCATGGCAACATTCATCAGCCGCTTGTTTATTTTATTTGTCTGCCGCCCGCAGGTCGGGCAGATGTAGCTTTCCCGCCTGCCGATTACTGTAAATCCGCAGTATAAGCAAAGGTTGTGTGTCATAGACCGCACCCCATCAGCGTCAGGACGGCTCTTACCGCCGCAGGGTCTTTCTCGCTAATCCAGTCCAGCAACAGACTTTTGACACGTTTTTCCGCTTCTATCGGCTCAATAAGCCCGAAAATACCGCTATACTGGGATTTGAAGCAATCAAACAGTATAACGCTCTCGCCTTCTCCCACATAAAACGGGATATATCGGAGTCTTCCTCTATGCGGCAAATCCTCGAAAAACGAACCGTCATAGGATTTGCCGAACACAATCGCCACAAAAGCGAAATCGCTGCCGTTTATGCCTGTGTAACTCTCGGCTTTCAACACGTCGAAACCGTAAACTGCGAGGGTTCGAGCCACCGTCAGCATATTGCGAGCCACTTGTGCCATCGGCTTTCCGCAACGCGGACACCGAACCCGCCCTGATGTATGCTCCTGACGCTCTATTTTCGGGGATTTGCAGTAGAGACACTGGTGGGGAAGTTCTATTTCGCTCGCACGTTTAGACCATATCTTCATTCCGCAACCCTCCGTAAACGTGTCCGGGCGTAGCTACTGACACCCACCACGCCCGGTCTCGTACACATATGTTATTCGTCCTCGCTATCCTCGTCCGCGTCATCAGCAGTATGCCACGCCATAACCGCGACAATAGCGAGGTTGTCATCGAACACAACAAAATTCCCCGCATAAAATGAACCGTATGCCGCGATTGCCTCAGCCATCGTGGAAAATTGCACGACAATATCGACATATTGAGCCGTGTAGGTCGCGTCAATCTTGCGTTTGCCTTTGATTTTCACTACTTCCTGCACGCAAACAGTAACCGTGCATTTTTTCAAGTCTGTGTGCTTATGCCGCAGCTTACCGACGCGATACCCCGCATAGCCTGCTCCATCGGCAACAAGACGCGTGGATTCCGCAGCGTCTTTCATGCTGTAAAGGTCGTCGAAACCCATACCAAATCCATTCATAAATAAAAGCCTCCTCAAAGTTAATTGTTATTTGCAACAAACCTTGTAAAAGAGGCGTTTCCGTGATATTATATTTCACAGTAACGGCTCTCAATATGGCTGTTGCGGTGCGGGAAGTGGCTGTCTTCTTGTCAGGGAGTAGAGCCGCTTCCTTTATTTTTCATCGTGCATGGGCGGGAGTTTAGAATACACCTCAACCAACCCCAGCCTCAGCACATCAGACCGCGTAACACCCATAACCTCGCAGCAGTAATCCAGCTTCTTTATCTCACTATCAGTCAGCTTTGCCGTGACCTTGCTCTGCCGTGGGTCTTTGCTTGGCGGTCTGCCCATCTTGCCTGCCGGACTCATCGCACCACCTCACTTTTCGTCCGACCTAAAGCCATTGTAACTTTAGGTCTGCCCTAAAGTCAACAGCAAATTTGCGATAAAATAGGGGAAAACACCCCGTAGGCACATTTCGGGTCAAGCGTTTTTTACGCGAACGCAAAAACGCTGATACACTTTTGTAAGAATGTATCAGCGTTATGTGTTATTGGGATTTTATGCCGTAGGCTCACAAAACCCTGTAAAATAAGTTTTATAGCCAAATGTTAATTTTATGTGTCTGTAGCAATTATTGACCGCAGACAGCATACAAACCTTACCGCCAATTAAAACCCACGTTGCCGATTATCTTGCGTGATTCCTTTAGCTTCACCAATCCCTCTGGTGCATAATTCTTCGGACATTCCATGTAAAACTTTTCGTGCCGACCCTTAATAACCATAACATAGACACGTATTACCCGCGACAAATCATGTATATTCAAATTTTCTTCATACAGCAATACCCGCCCACTGGCAATGTATTCAAGCAACTTAGCAGCCTTCGCTTCCGGCAAAACAGAGCCATAATGCTTGATTATAACCTGCGGTTCATCAACTGCTGACGGAGCTTCGGCGGGTATTTCCTCAGTCTTTGTAACTTCAGCCTCCCGTACCTTTGCTGCGTGCATTTCATCAATCACACGCAACCTTTCAGCCCACGCCGCATCAGCCTTAGCCTGTTCACGCTCTCGTGCCGCTGCCCGGTCAGCCGCCTCCTTAGCTTCGATGGCTATTATGGCCGCCTTAGAGCCGATGTAGCCCTTTGCTGTGCCGTGTTCGTCAAGATATGCGTAAGCAGCTTCTAAGTCATCGGGTTCAGAATTATATCGGAACGCCACTGTCCGCACACCGTTGTCTACTGTTTCTGAAACGCTCAACATCTCATCAAATTCTTTCCAAAACTCCCAGTCAGGGTCTTCGGTGAGTTTTACATCGGGTTTCATAAAAGCTATCGCAGCCGTTAAAACCTGAGCTTCCGCAGGGTCTATTGTTGCTAAGATACGCTCTACTGTATGCTTGGGAGGCGTATGCAGTCCACGTTCCCAATCCTGATAAGTTCTGCGAGCAATGCCACCTATATGCTCACCCATCTGCGACTGGGTGTAGCCTAATATTTTTCTCCTGTTTTTAAGTTTCTCGGCAAAGGTCATTATAGTCATCTCCAAATCATTCATAAAGTAAGGACAATGCACGAACTTCGTGCATTTGACCGTAAACGCCGATGAGGTCGGGGTTCACGGGAAAGAGGCGGGATAAAGCACCCGCCTCGCTGATATTGTCTAATAAAAACATAACCCGTGTGTCAGCTTGGTTCGCCCAACATGTTTAGGTGCTAAGTTGTTTTGGTATTCAGCATGTATGACTTCCCACTTCTTGCCTTTCGGCTTTACGAGGCAGTAGATTGTGACATGCTCGTATTTTCTTCCATTGTAGAAACTTTGTTCAAAATACGCACGCCTAATGTCACCCTTAGCTTCATCAGTCAATTTTGTGTAGACATTGACTATTCCATAGCTGATGTTATAGGGTGAAATTTTTTCGATTATGAAGAAATCGTCCAGCGACATTTTGCCTAACTTCATTGCCTTTATCGCTTTTTCTCTCGCACCTTGGGTAACATTTATCACAGTATGCAAATCGTTCAAGTCATCAAGCATCCATATACGGGCTTTGATACCTCTTTTTAGCCGATTATATAGCGGTGCTTTAAGACCTATAATACGTCGTATTGTAAGGGTCATTTCTGATAAAGCACCAAGCACACGAACGGTATGCTTATGTTTGCCACCGTTTAATTCGAGTAAATATTTAACACGCTGCTGTTCAACCATATTGGCCGTTAGTGGTAATATATCTTCCACCGTTGGGTTCAACGAAAAATTACCATCTACGTCAATGTAAACACCATTTTCGGTTAAACTGTTAAATAAATCCTTCGTCCTGTTTGCTGTTGACTCCATGATTTTTCTCCTCTTAATCGCCCGCCCCATATGGACTGTCGGCGTTATTTGCGGCTATTTGTTACCCCGCAGCCGCTTGCGGCAAGCTGTTTCTTACTGCCTGTCCTACCCGTCACTCTGCTACGCGGATAAATACCCGCCTTACTCCTGTGCCGTTTCTACGGTCAACGCCGTATCCTTAAACTGACTCCTGCTCAACGGTTCTTTGTGAACCTCTCGCCCGTCCCGGTCGAGATAAACCACCCTGTACCCGCCGCGTCCCAGCACCAATACCGCCCGCAATACGCGGAATTGCCCGTCAATCCTTACTATTGCCTCCTCTGCCAATACCTGCACTATACTTTCACCTGCCTTTCTCATACTTGATTTATAATTACAATTACGACAGGCCTGCTGCTGCCTTTTTCCAGAACGCCCCTGAACAAGAAACTTGATATTGTTTGAGTTGATTGGCTGATGCCCCAAATAAAACATCTTGTTTCTTCCCGCAGCCATTGAGTTAAGTGGTTCATTCAGCCATCTTTACCCACGGCACCCACGACGAACGCAAAAAGGACAGCTCTCGCTGCCCTTTGGATAGGGTAATCATGCTATTCAGTTATAAATACCCGCCACACCTTCCCGTCCGAATGTCGTACAACCTTCTTAAAACGACCGTGGCTGCTTTTTATGGTTTAGATGAGAAAAGATACGCCAACCCGCTTAAAACTCAAACCAGGGGGCTTTCTGGTGCCTTCTGAGGTTAGGTGATGTCAAACTCCGTCACGCCGCCGTATATCCTCCGCAATCGGCTTAACAATCGCGTAAACCAATAGTGGGGGAACCGCGTTGCCAGTCAGCACACGCTCCTGCACCATACCGCCGACAAATTCGTAGCTGTCTGGGAAACTTTGAAGCCTCGCCCGCTCCCGTATGGTTAATCCGCGTGCTTGCGTTGGGTGTCCGAACTGGAACTGCGGGCGTATACCGCCTGCCATCAGCGTAGGACTGGGATTTTCAAGCGAAAGCCTCACACGCTGCGTAAAGTTGGCGTACATCGGCTCGCCCTGTGCGGTTTCGTCTATCATACGGACGACTTCGGGTGTGTGATGGGGTGCGGCATGATTATAGAGCTGGGTCAGCGGCGGTATATCAAAACCGCCCATGCCACGCAGGAAGCGTTGATATTCTGTCAACGGCGGCAACGCGTACTCGGTCTGCTGCTCGCTAACTTTAAGCACTGGTAAATCTGATAAAGCGTCCGCAACCGTCCTATAATTGCCCTGAGCAAAAGACCCGTCAGGAAACACATATGATTTTGCCAGCCCACGCCCGCGTTTTACCCCGATAAAGAATAACCGCTGCCGCAACTGAGGTACACCGTAATCGGCTGCGTTGAGCAGCTTGACGGTGACTGTGTAACCCAAATCCTCAACACTTCGCTTAATGCTATCCTCAAACTGCCCGCGTGCAGTGCTGCGCAACCCGCTAACATTCTCAATAATTAAGTAGTCCGGCGTGAACACTTTAATGTACCGTATAAGCTCCATAAATAGGAAATTCCGCTTATCGGTGTCGGTATGTTTGCGATTTGCGTTAGAATAGCCCTGACAGGGTATTCCCGCCGTGACGAGCGATATATGCTTGACGCCCTTAGCCTCCAACATACTTTTTACGGCAACTGGGTCTGCCTTTGCAATGTCGCCCATGCAGCTAACAACACTCGCATGATTACGCCGCCATGTCTGCATGGCAGGAGCGAGGTGGTCGATACCGAATACAGGTGTAAAACCCGCCCATGTACAACCGCAAGAGAAGCCGCCAGCTCCGCAAAACAAATCCATCATCGTCAAACCGCTTACGGGGACGGATAGCGTTTCGGGTATGTGGAAATCAAGCTCTGTGTCGCGGACAAGCGGACTCTGCTCAACTGGCAAGTGGTTCTCAAAAACTGTATCGGCCGCGATTAGCCTGAGTACAGCTTCCTGCCTATACGCAGGAGGGACATATAGACCTCGCTCCCAGTCCTCTATCGTGCGAAGGGGTACGCCAGTACGAGCCGCCAGCTCACGCTGCGACACTTTTAGGACAACTTTTCGGGCGAACCGTAATTTTTCTGTAAAATCCATTTGTGAAAACCCCATAAAATATTGTGCTACTCAGTATAATAATACCACGGTGACCGTGGTGTAGTCTATAGAAAAATTGTAACAATTTGCCGAGAACGCGAAACGAAGCGGGATTCTATCCCGCCTCGTCATATGGTTTACCTTTGTCATTTTCCTCTCAACACCCGCTGCCGCCTGTGTTTCCTCTCAGTCCACTCGCCGAACCTCTACCCAAATACTGCACCATTACTCATAAATCTTCATAGGCTCATCACCCTTACACCAACCCCAAATACTTCTCAAAGAATTTCATCAGCTTATCAATAATGCCCTGCTTCTTCCCCGAACGGTTGCCGCTGCCGAACCGTGACACAGGCGGCAAAATTTTGTCTATGTCCGTCCCTGTTGTTTTCAGCGTACCATCGCGGAAGGCAATATCAACAAATCTGCGGGTTTCGTCTTCTTTCAGCTTCTCGTCGGCAATCAGCACGGTTAAATCTTCCTCTTTCCGCTCCCGCACGAATTGCTGCCAGCTATCGTCAACCCTGCCGTCCACGTTGACACGGGCGATAAACCCCTCAATGAGTTCCTTCTTGCTGCGAAGCTGTATGCTTGAATTGATTGCCTTTGTAATCGCTCCCAGTATGGTCTTATCCTCGCGGTTGCTGGCGTTATACTGCTCCACCAGCATGAGGATATAGTCGATATTGACCTCAATCTGCTTAATCAGTTCCAGCTCGAACACAACATCATCGTTGATATTTTCCTTGTCACCGTCAGCCTTCGGGCGTAACGCCTGATACAAGTCTATATAAACACTCTGATAATCCTGAAAGTCCCTGCTGCTCAGAATTTCGTTACCCTCGAAGTCATCAAACGCTGTCAGGATATTCCGCAAACGCAGGATAGCACCATACAAGCGGATAAACTCCTTCTGAGCTTCCTCGCCGACAATATCCTCGCCAAGCGGAAACTTATCCGTCAGTTCGGTTATCAGTTCCGCGTACCCCGGCTTGTATTCGCCCTCATGGTCGAACCCGTTGTAATAATCGTCATAGGTTTTCAGCAGTACCACGCCGCCCGCTTCTTTGTCGCCGAACAGGGCAATCGCGTCATCGGTCGCTTGCTTCAAATCACGGAAGCAGACAATGTTCCCGAAGGTCTTGACGCTGTTGAGTATGCGGTTGGTGCGGGAATACGCCTGTATCAACCCGTGCATTTTTAGGTTCTTATCCACCCATAGCGTGTTGAGCGTGGTCGCGTCGAACCCAGTCAGGAACATATTTACAACGATGAGAAGGTCAACCTCGCGGCTTTTTACACGCTGAGAAAGGTCTTTGTAGAAATTTTGGAATTTGTCCGCAGAGGTATCATAGTTCGTACTGAACGCGGTGTTGTAATCGGCTATCGCCGCTTCAAGGAAATCGCGGGAACTTTTGTCGAGCCTGTCATTCTCGAAATCTTCATCGGGCAACGCGTCCTCCGGGTCGTCCTCGTTGGCACTATAACTGAATATGGTCGCCACGGTCAGTTTCCTGCTCCTCCCGGCAAGCTGCGTCTTGAACTCCTCGTAATACTTCATCGCCATAGGGATAGAAGACACGGCGAAAATCGAATTAAAACCCGCCACACGCTGCCCTTTCAGGGCATAGAACGAGTTGCGTTTGGTCTTTTGGTCGAAGTGTTCAAGGATATACGCCACAACCTCGCGTACACGCTCAGGCGACCCCATCGCCTTCTCAATGTCAATCGCCCGCACGTCTTTGTCCGCAATATCCGCTTTCGATTTAACCGTATTAATAAAGTCAATGCGGAACGGCAGCACGTTCCCGTCATTGATAGCGTCAACAATCGTGTATGTATGCAACTTGTCGCCGAACGCCTGCTCGGTAGTCCGCAATAACGGATTACCACCCGTTCCCGCGTTCTTTGAGAATATCGGCGTACCCGTGAAGCCGAACAGGTGATACTGCTTGAACGCCTTTGTAATCTTCTGGTGCATTTCTCCGAACTGGGAGCGGTGGCACTCGTCGAAGATAATAACAACGTGCCTCTTGTAAATGTCATGCACCTTGTTTCTGCCGATAAAAACGTCCAATTTCTGTATGGTTGTGACGATAATGCGGGCGTTCGGGTCGGCAAGGTTCTTTTCGAGCTGCCGCGTGGACTTGCTGCCGTTCGCCGCGTCCTTTTGGAAGCGGTCATATTCCTTCATGGTCTGGTAGTCAAGGTCTTTTCGGTCAACCACAAACAGCACTTTGTCAACGCCCTCCAAACCGGTGGCGAGCTGTGCCGTTTTGAAGCTGGTCAGCGTCTTACCGCTGCCCGTGGTGTGCCAGATATACCCGCCCGCCGCGACTGTCCCCGTCTTTTTGTAGTTGCCGGAACACACAATACGCCCTAATATCTTCTCGGTAGCCGCAATCTGATACGGACGCATGACGAGCAGCAGCTCCTCGCTGGTGAACACGCAGAACCGCGTCAGGATATTCAATAGTGTATGCTTGGCGAAAAATGTCTTGGTGAAGTCCACAAGGTCGGCGATGACGCGGTTGTTCGCGTCGGCCCAGTAGCTTGTGAACTCAAAGCTGTTGCTGGTTTTCCTGCTCTTGCGGCGTTCACCTTCGCCCAGCTCCTTGATATGAGCCTCGCGGGTGGTGTTGCTGTAATACTTCGTATGCGTGCCGTTGGAAATCACAAATATCTGCACATACTCATACAAACCGCTGGCAGCCCAGAAGCTCTCACGTTGATACCGCTTGATTTGGTTGAACGCCTCGCGGACAGCAACGCCCCGCCGTTTTAACTCAATATGCACAAGAGGAAGCCCGTTGACCAGCACCGTCACGTCATACCGCGAACCGTGCGTCCCCGCGTCCTCCTCATACTGGTTAATCACCTGCAAGCGGTTGTTGTGGATATTCTTCTTGTCGAGCAGATACACGTTCTTGGTGCTGCCGTCGTCGCGTTTTAACACCTGCACATGGTCATCCTGTATTTTGCGGGTCTTTTCGACGATGCCCATGTTGGAGCTTGCGATACACTCGCCGAAGAACCGCATCCACTCGCCGTCGGAGAATGTGATGCCGTTCAATGCCTCAAGCTGCCGCCGCAGGTTTTCGATGAGAGCCGCCTCGTTGGTGATGGTCAAACGCTCATACCCCTGCCCGGACAGCAGACGGATAAACTCGCGTTCTAAATCGGCCTCGGATTGGTATTCCGACGCTGTTCTGTCCTCGGCGGTGTATTCGGCTACGACCGTGGACTCGTTTGTGGCGGTGATGAGGTTGTAGGTGGTCATGTGGTTGGCTCCTTTATAAAATCAGCACATAAATCAAAATCTGTATATGAAACAGGGGTATCGTATTTTTCTTTTCTATATGTAAACTGTGTATCGTCATTTTTTATGTATCCGAGTGTTTCTATATAACTAAGCCAAAGAAATCTAACTGCTTTTGACGCATATTCGAGCAGACCTCTCTTTTTCTCGTATGTAAAAGCCTTAATAGGGTTTATATTAGTTCCTTCTTTATAATAAAATATATCTGGAATATAGAAATTAACAACGAGCGTATCACTGGGTTTATTCACTGAAGCCAATCTAAAGTTGCTTATTATAAAATGCTCCTTAATATCATTATAATTTGGCATTTCCTTTATTTTACTCATGGCATTATCACTACAAACATAATAATGACTTCCAGCTATAAATGGTCTATAATGCACCACATAATCTCGAAAACTCTTAAAATATGCCACTACATCATTGTTAGTTATTCTCTCTAATATTGGGCAATTTGTAGTTTTTGACTTGAAATCACTTATTGATTGCGGAAGATGTTTATTTGTAAATTGATAACACAGCATTTTGGGGAAATGGTCTAACGCGATTCTATAAAGATTTATGAATGAGTATAATTCATAATGCAATTTTGATAAATACTCATCTCCCATAAATAATATTTCTGTATTTATCTTTCCCTCCTGAAATGATGGCCACAAAGCATTCCCTACTTCATCAGTCATGCTCCGATAGAAATATATCATGTTATTTAAGTGGTAGTATAATCCTTCTATATACCATTCAAAACAAGAAATGCGTTTGTAAAGGCTGAAATTTCTTTTTTCATCAGTAATTTGCTGCAAACATATGTCTTTCATCTCTGCTAAGGCTGTTTTCATAGTATCAATTTCATGTAATATGTCCTCAAAATTCACTGGAACAGCAATTTTTCCCAATTTACATCCCCCTTATCTTATATTTATGTATTATCAAGACAATATTAAGAATATCAGAAATCAAGAAAACCTCAACAACCTATCCCTATACCACTCATATTGCTTACGCCGTGCCTCAATCTCAGCGGGCAGACCACTTGTAATATCGTTCACCAGCGTATCGAAGCGGTCGAGAATGGTTACTAAACGGGATTGTTCTTCGAGTGATGGCAAAGGTATCTTGATTTTAGCCATATTCGTCGCAGATACATCAATAACCTTCGTGCCGCCAGCATACTTCCTCTTTTCAATGTGAAACATAGTTGATTGCGTGTAATAAGCAAGATACTTCGGATTTTGCTTATGTTTAAGAATTGTTGCATGACCGCCCGTTACAATGTCATCGTTCCCCAACCATGCAACAGCCTTGCAAACGTCATCAACATTTTCGCTCGTATTCGTTATTATCAAATCGCCTTTTCTGACAGTTTTTAATGTTCGAGCCAATTCAAGCGAAACAAAAGACTTTGTACGCTCTGTAAAAGTACCGTAGAAAGTGTAAATTTGTCCGTAATGTATGCACCCTACGCCACTTTCGGTAAAATCCTTCTTTTGTAGCCCATTCCCGCGTACAAGCTCGCACACTTCCCCCAACGCCACCATCGGAACATCGTCCCTAAACGTCAGCAACTCGTCCCGATAATAATTATACTGCTTCCTTCTCGCTGTAAGCTCCGCTGTAAGCTCCGCTGTAAGCTCTGTGAAATTGTCCAAAATTCGGACAATTTCACGTTGGACGGGGAGCGGCGGGAGGGGAACAACAGGGCTTTTCAATGTATCGTAAGATACAAAAGGATGCGATGCACTTTTTGCCATAGAGCCAAAATCTTGAACCAATAGCAAATAATATGCAAATTTTGGACATGCAACACCTTCCTTTGTCTTGCATATAACTCCATTATAAGTGACAAAATGTTTGCCTTTGCCCCAATTTACAATTCCCGCATAAGCACCGATATGTCCGATAACAGGAGAATCTTCGCTGTTATATTCCGTATGCTGCCCCACAATGCCGTTGCTGCCGTAAACTGGATATTCCCCGCCAGATGAAGGAATGGTATTTCCAGTACCATATTGAAAATCATATATTTCACCAAGCGGAACATACTCCACCCCATCCGGGCAAAGCTCCGCAATCAGGCGGTCAAGTTTCGTCATCTTCGCCACCTCCCGCGTCCTTCTGCGTGAGCTGCTTCACAGCCCGGTCAAAGTCACTTTCAAGCTGCTTCATTTCCCGCGCACGATAAATCTCAAACTCCTTTTCAGCCTTTGCCACCGCCTGCTTATGGGACACTTTGCCTTTCCCCGCAAGCAGTTCCCGCCGATTTCCCAAAAGCTGGCGGTCAAGCTCGGCGACCCAGCCGGCCATAGTCATGGCGTGTTCTTCCAACGCCTGCAACTCGGCAAAGTCCAAAAACTGCGAAACAAGCAGGTTCAGCACGGTCAGCTCCCGTTCGGATAAATAATTCTTGGCGACGCCCACATCGCTCTTTGTGATGTAATCGCCCTTGAAGTTGGTCATGCCAACCATCGGCTTCCCGCTGTCCGCACGCTCGTAGATAACCTCCGCTGCCGTGTGCTTGTGGGCGGCGTAGTGCATTTTGTTCTGCACGGCGGCGAAAAACTCCCGTGACAGGTCAGCCTTCGGGTCATAGTCAATCGCCGTGGCGTAAATGTCGGTCACTTGCTGATAAAGGTTGCGTTCGCTGCTGCGAATGTCGCGGATACGCTGTAACAGCTCGCGGAAATAACGCCCGCCGCCGTTCTTCAAGCGTTCGTCGTCCAGCGTGAAGCCCTTGCGTATGTACTCGTTCAGCCGCTTAGTCGCCCACTGGCGAAACTGCGTGCCGCGAAGCGACTTCACGCGGTAGCCCACGGAGATAATCACGTCGAGGTTGTAATGCTTTGTATTATAGTTTTTGCCGTCCGCACCAGTTGTTCGGAAATTCCGAACAACTGAATCTTCCTCCGCAAGCTCGCCTTCTTCAAATATGTGGCTGATGTGTTCGCTGATATTGGCTTTGCTGGACTGAAACAACTCCACCATTTGAGCTTGAGTAAGCCAAACGGTTTCATCGTCCAAACGAACGTCAATTTTCGTCAACCCGTCTTCGGTTTGGTAAATTTCCATATCGGATTTATTCATTACTCCGCACCCCCTTCAATCTCAGCTATGATTTCATCAATAGCCGCTCTGAGGGCTGCCCCACGCTCTACAATGCCCTTGATTTGCTCGTTCAGCAGTTTGATGTCCACAACCTCCCGCGTGTCCTCCTGCTCAACGTAGGAGCTTACAGAAAGGTTGTAATCCTGTGCGGAAATATCGCCGTTGGGGACGAGCTTCGCCTTATACTGAACGTCCGCACGCCCCGTATAAAACCCAAGAATGTCTGTGATATTGGCGGGCGTCAGCTTGTTGTTGTTCGTCACCTTGACGAACTCACGGCTCGCGTCGATGAACAGCGTGCTGTTATCGCTTTTGGACTTCTTCAACACCATAATGCAGGTGGCGATGCTTGTCCCAAAGAACAAGTTGCCCGGAAGCTGGATAACGCAGTCAATGTAGTTGTTGTCAATCAAATACTTGCGGATTTTCTGCTCCGCACCGCCGCGATACATGATACCGGGGAAGCAGACAATCGCCGCCGTGCCGTTTGTGGCAAGCCATGTCAGACTGTGCATGATAAAGGCAAGGTCGGCCTTCGATTTCGGAGCCAGTACACCCGCCGGGGAAAAACGCGGGTCATTGATGAGCAGCGGGTTGTCGTCGCCCGCCCACTTGATTGAATACGGGGGATTTGACACAATAACCTCAAACGGTTCGTCGTCCCAATGCTTAGGGTCGGTCAGCGTGTCGCCGTGGGCGATGTCAAATTTATCGAAGCCGATGTCGTGCAGAAACATATTGATTCTGCACAGGTTGTAGGTCGTGATGTTGATTTCCTGCCCGAAGAACCCCTGCCGAACCATATCTTTACCGAGTATTTTCGCAATATTAAGCAATAGTGAGCCAGAACCCGCCGCCGGGTCATAGACTTTATTTACATCAGATTTGCCGACAATGGCGATACGGGTCAGCAGCTCCGATACCTCCTGCGGCGTATAAAATTCGCCGCCGCTCTTGCCCGCGTTGCTGGCGTACATACCCATCAGGAACTCATACGCGTCGCCGAAAGCGTCAATCGTGTTGTCTTTATAATCACCCAGCTTCATATCCGCTACGCCGTTCATCAACTTAACGAGCCTTGCGTTACGCTGTGCCACCGTGCCGCCCAGCTTGTTGGAATTCACGTCAATATCGTCGAACAGCCCCTTGAAATTGGCTTCGCTGTCCGTCCCCTGTGCGGACGCTTCTATGTTGTTGAACACACTTTCAAGGGTTTCGTTCAGGTTCTCGTCGGCCGCCGCACGCTTCAACACGTTCTCAAACAGCTCGCTGGGCAGGATAAAAAAACCTTTTGACGTAACAAGGTCTTCGCGTGCGTCTTCCGCGTCAGCATCGGTTAGTGCCGCGTAACAAAACGCGGTATCACCCGCTTTATGCTCCCCTGCGTTTATGTATACGGACAGATTTTCGGATATATAGCGGTAGAACAGCATACCGAGAACATACTGTTTGAAGTCCCAGCCGTCCACGCTGCCGCGTAAATCGTTGGCTATATTCCATATAGTGCGGTGCAGTTCCGCCCGTTCCTGTTCTTTGCGGTTATCAATCATTGCGGCTGCCCTCCTTTGTTACGCCAGTCATTTCCAAAATGTCGGAAATATCGCAGTTCAAAGCGACACATATCTTGCCGAGGGTGTCCATGTTCACGTTTTCATTCTTACCCAGCTTGGCGATGACGTTGGTGGACACACCCGCCAATTTCCGCAGCTCCGTCTTGGATAAACCTTTATCTAATAAAAGATGCCACAGTTTGTTATAATTTACGGACAAACTTATAACCTCCCCATAAACCAGTACAATTACCGTTACAATAAGGATTATAGCACAGTCAACGAAAAACATCAAGATGAATTTGATATAATGTGATAAATAGTTGAGCCAAAAAAAGAGAACCCCCACGCTTTTCATGGGAGTTGCTGGTTGCTCATATATTATCGTTGGACGTTCTTGTATTGCTGAATAAATAACATACCGACGCCAGCTACACCGACCTGCTTGTTTTGCCGCCGCATTTCAAATAGTACGCCGTTTTTACGGTGAACACAAGCATCGTTATATTTTTCATCTTTGGCGAAACCAAGCCGCTCAGGAAGCTCCCAGATTATCCGTGCATACGCAACCTGCTTAACCGCCCACTGTTCTTCGGTCGTGTGGTCGTGCTGCGTGATGTCCACGGCTTTCAATGACCCATCGCCGTTATAGAGCTTATACGCGGCAACGTCGGCTTCTTCGCCATAGAGCATTTTAATAACCGCGTCGAATAGGTAGTGCCTGTACTGCTCTATCGCCTCCGCTGTAGGTGCTGTCGGCTTCGGTTGCTGAGACTGCGGAACTGGCTGAACCGCCGCAGTCTGCGGGGCAGGTGTCTGCTCTTGTGCTGCCTGTTGTTGAGCTTTATACTCCGCTGTTGTAATCACCGTGACCGAACCTTCCGCACGCGGAACCACTTTACCAGTCTTGGTAATTGTCGCGTTTGTTAAGCTGTGCTTCATACCATCAAGGCGAGCCGCGAGGGTTTTAAGCCCGTCCCTGTTGAGCTTGACATCAGGCAAGCCATTACGCTTTACAACAGCACCGCAGGGCTTTCCATGCTCGTTAATGAGTGTAAAAATGGTCGCTCCGTTAAAATCCATGTTGCTTTGCACAGAAACTCACCCGCCTCGCCACAATCTTAAAAGATTACAAATTCGGAGCGTACCGCCCGACTGCACCCGGATAATAGGTGAGATACGCCTCATATGCCGCGTCTTTCGCAGCCTGTTCCGAACTGTAAGTGCCGATAAATCGCTCTGCCACGGTGCTTTTACGCCCGATTCCACTCCAAAGCTCCTCATAGAGTTTGTAACACACAGGCTTTCTGCTGCGTTTGTTGCTGTCATCGGCATACTGGTATTCGATTTGGTATGTCAACCGTTCGTTGGTATCAAGGTGCAGACAATTTTGTACGCCTTTACGGGTTTTACGCCTCAAACAATACCAGTGCCATTCATTCTGGGGAGTGAGCCGCCTACTATTCACAGCAATTTCGATACGCTCATGCAATTCGTCCTCGGTCGTACTGGGGTCTATTTCGTGCAGTACGGCGATGATTCTGTTATAAGCCTCGGTGCAATAATTGTAGCCGTTAAGCACGTCGAACTCGTCACGCGGAGGGTATTTTGCGGCTAATTCTTTTGCAGATATACGCTTGCCATTTGTGTACTCCACGATGTAATCAATATTCCAGCCGTTATCATCACGCGTGTAATAGCCTATAAAGCCATCTCCGTCTACAATTTTGATTTGACACCCACACGCATGAAATCCCAACCCGCAATATGAAAACTGAGGCGTATAGGTCATAGTGCAGCCAGCATCATGGGCTGCTATGAAAATCGCCCTCATAAACGCCTCGTTATCCTGTGGGAAATCAAGCGAATTTACTGTAAAATCAAGCGTTACGGGGTTTTTGTTGCCGTTCTTTCTAACATAGTCCCGTAACCGTTTTTCGTCCCACTCGGCTTTTTCTTCCGGTGTCATGCCGTCGTATGGGTCTCCCAGCATGGTAAACCCCAAGCCGCTTAAATCGTCATCATTACGCTCTGTAACAGCTCTTGTAAGAGCTTCAAAGTCGGGCATTACGGAAATCGTCGGCACCGTCTCAAAGCTGTCACCGAGTATATTATCCAACTCAGCCATCAGGTCACACTCAGAATCGCCGCCAGTTGGTTTACAAATCTCGGAAATTACTACGCCCGATGTATCTACCATGCTAATATCGGCTATCAGCTCTACCTCTGGTATAAGGTTGCCGAGAGTGTACCGTAGCTTGCCTACCGTAAGTCCTTTGGGTACACATATGGGTAGCGATGGTGAGTCATCGTCACCTAATACGCGAACAAATCCCAGTAATCGGGCAGTATCCACGTATGGGTTTAACCGAGCCAATAAATCTTGTGCTTTCATTACAAAAATCTCCCTTCTGATTGCGTATGTATTAGCACAGTCCGCTTTGTTGACTGTCGTTATTCTTCGATAAGCTCCCCTTCGAGAGCATCAAATATTTGGTGCAATTTTTCGTAGTGGGCGAAACTTTCGCAACTTTTGCACGCCACAACATCGAAGTGCTTATCGCATTGATTATCATTTGTCGGCTCTATGTCCTCGTCTACATCTTCCAGAGCGGCAAAAAAATCGTCAGCTTCATCTGCTTCGGTAAAATCATCATCGTTCATCGGCTCAACATCGTTCTCAGTCCCGCACATGGTAGTCTTTACTTCATTACGCGGGGTGCGTTTTTTATAGACTACTATCGGCTCAAGTTCCTTGTATTGTCCGTCATTTGGCGTAAAATAGCCCCAACGAAAGCCACTAAAACCCGACTTAACAACAAACGAGGTACATATCTGCCCTATATTTGCCTTCGTTTCTTCGTCCAGCTCATCGAAAATTAAGTACACGCATTGTCCATCGTGGTAATCTGCAAGCACCACTTCCTGTAAATCATTGTAATAATGAGCCATAAAGCTGATGAAAGCACATTGCTCATCGCCCACAATGCCGTTGCCCGTCTGCGGCAATGAGTCAAAGCCGCTATCGGCCGCGTAGTCAATTTCGGGCAAATCTATGCAGCGTATGGGTTCACCCCACACGGACGGGTCTTGATGATAAACATAAAGATGTGCCTCCACAGCTTCTTGAACCCGTTGGAGTTGTTCAGGAATTTCATCGTCTGCATAAATGCTGCCGTAAAAAAACTCAGCCGCCTTGCGAACGCACTCAAAAGCGTCGGCTCTATTTTGAAACACATAAAACACGGGGAATAAGCCGCTGTCGCAGTCAAGTATGTGCAGCTCATCTACACCTTTGATGTCACAATATATTTCGAGTTTGCCTTTCATTTCGTCGCTTAATTCTCTCATAGCCTTAATCCCTCTCCTTCGTCATCGTTGGGAACCCGCCTCCGTGCGGAGGAAATCCCATACCCGCCGTTATGATTGCACTAATTGCTTGTTGCTCTTTCGCCGCCTGTTCTGCCGCCTGCATTTTCTGAAACATATTCGCTAATGTCGTCGGCTCCTCACCAAAGCCATCATCTTCCATAGTCACAGTAACCTGTTTGAAATCCTCAGAGGTAAGCCCGCGAATACGCTCAATTTCCTCCGATGGGTACATTCGCACGCCGCCCGCAGAGCGGAAAACCGCGATACGCCCCTGAGCTTCCCACCGCCTGAGCGTGGCAATACCGACATTGAGAGCTGCTGCCGCCTCTGCTGGCTTCATATATGCTTTTTGTTCCACATTTCTCACCCTTTCTGCACATTGATATAAATAGATATACATAACGGCACCTGTACATCTCTCGGCAGAAAAACACCCACAGTCCCAATAAAGCCAATAAAGACGGCGGGTATTATGAGTGTGGGCGTATCAGTATGCGGGAGGAAGCTCGCCATGCTGTGCAATATAGTGATGCACCAGTGCGTTAAATAGCTCCTCGGAAATCTCCATCTGCGAGCCGACACAAGCAGTAGCAGTATGTAGATAATATTTGCCGTTTTCGCTGCGTAACGTGGTCGCTGAACCGCCGCATTTGCAGCCATGTTCACACCCCGCCAATAAAATCAGGTAGTCAGTATGTGATTTTTTCAAAATAAAACCCTCCTTAGCTCGTCGGCCGCCTCTCTTATCTGCCGCGTTAATTTCGCTCCTCTGCGTCTTTGTGTATTACATAAATATAATCAACGGCCCATAACCGTTTTTTCGCCGTACTGTCGCTAAATTAAAATTGCCCGCTGTGGGTGAGACCCAATGACAGCAGGCGTTAAGTATATAAACCAGTAAAACCCAACCGTGGGACTATCCCCGTGTGGGTGTTCATCAGCGAATAATCTTTACATTAACCCGATGGGGTATGTCCCGATGAGGGGAAGCATAAATCTCCAACCCTCACATCATGGGGGAGACCCTATGTGGGTGTGTCCCGCGTTGAAGAAGAATAAAGAACAACCCTACGGGAACCGTTAAAACCAGTATGAGAGTACACGCCATCACCCCACCGTGGGAACAAACCCCGCTGTGGGTGAACATAAAAATCATCGGCTCAATAAAGCAATACCCGCCGTTGTATGTTCCCCCGCGTGGGAACCAAGCCCCATGTGGGTGTGATGGTGTTGTAATACCCGCCGCCCGGTAGGGCAACCGCCGCAGGCGGTTGAGGGGAAGAAGATAGGGAGTACCCGCCAAACTCATAACAAGACCGCTCATAATACCCGCCGCAACCTTGCGGGAGCAGTTATACTTGTCATAAAGAGTTAGTGAACCTGCCCTTAATCTTCCGCGTGTGAGCGTTCTCGCTTTGGTCGGCTTCGCCGCCCAGTAGGGCAGACCGCCGAAAGCGGTTATTGCGTACAACATGGACAACTGGATATTACTGATGCATTAACCTGATGAACGAGCCGTAACCGCCTGCCACCACGGGGTTTCCCCTCTGTCACCCTACCTCACCCGGTTACATATGCCGAATTCTATCATAATACTGACGAGGCACCCAATCGGTCAGAACCAGCCGGACACGTCCGGTTTAAGAGCGGTTGGCGCACGCGCCAACCGCACCACCACGAGGGAAACTCCCCGGCAAGCTAATTTTCGTGTGTCTGAGACTCCAAGTTCAAATCCCACGCTACATCTGTGGCACTATTTTTGCTCAGTCATCTCATTTCTTGCACGCTGCCCCCATTAGGCACGTCGATTTAGGGTACACCTTAGCCCGACACGAACGGGAAGCCTTATTCTGTCGGGCAGAAGTCATAAAACATATTTTCAGATGTCGGTTAATTGCTGTTGACTTTAGACCGCCTGTTATGATAAACTATTCGATAGATACGGGCGATATGAGGAAGGGAGTGTCGGATAAATGGCAGATAATAAGATATGGGGTTATGTGAGAGTCAGCACCCGCGAGCAATCGTGCCTGAGACAGTACCAAGCAATAAATGATTATGCCGTTGCAAACGGTCTTGTCATTGACAGGATATTTGAGGAGAAGGCAAGCGGGAAGAACTTTGAAGACCGTCCCGTGTGGCAGAGTTTGAAGCTAACTACCATGCGGGCTGGAGATTGCTTGATTGTCACCGAAATAGATAGATTTGGTCGGGACTACGAGCAAATAAAGGACGAGTACAGGGAGGTTGAACGTCTTGGCGTTGATGTAGTTATTCTTGAAAATGACCTACTCAGCACCAAAGGTAAAACCGACCTCGAAAAGAGGTTAATCAGCGACATAGTATTCTCTCTGCTGTCGTACTGCGCCCAAAAAGAGCGAATGAAGTTAAGGGAGCGTCAAGCCTGCGGCATTTCAAATGCCCGTGCCGCAGGCAAATATCGGGGACGGAAGAAGGTAGCCACACCCGATGGGTTTGAGTCTGTTTATAAAAGATGGACGAACAAGGAAATTACAGCAGTCGCCGCGATGAAGTTGTTAGACGTAAAAAAGGACGCTTTCTACCGCATGATTCGGGAGCGTGAGGCAGAAGCAAAATAAAGCGTTATCTCGCAAAATTGTTTCGCAGGCATGTCCTTTTTATGTTATAATACTTCTATACACCTTGATGCGTAAAATCAATAAAAGCGAGGTGACAAATCAATGGAGCGGTACTGTATGTATCTGCGTAAGAGCCGCAAGGACATTCAAGCCGAGAAGCACGGCGATGGCGACACGCTCAAACGCCACAAAAAAGCTCTGTTTGACCTTGCGGAACGATTGGAAATTCCTGTTGACAAAAAAGACGGGATATTCGAGGAAGTGGTGTCGGGCGAAACTATTGCCGCACGTCCACAAATGCAAAAGCTGCTGAATGAAATTGATGCTAAGGTGTGGACTGGCGTATTTGTCGTCGAAGTCGAACGCTTGACACGCGGCGAACACGAAGACCAGGGCACAATCATAGACGCGTTGAAATATTCAAAGACAAAAATCATAACCCCGATGAAAACCTATGACCCTACCATTCCCGCCGATTTGGAATACCTTGAATTCGGCTTGTTCATGTCGCGTCAAGAATACCGTACCATCACACGCCGATTACAGGAGGGACGCGCACGTTCAGTTTTGGAAGGGAAGTATGTCGGCAACAAAACGCTGTACGGATATAACCGTGTCGAGCTGCCCCATGAGCAGGGTTGGACGTTAGAAGAAATACCTGAGCAAGCTGAAACGGTGCGGCAGATATTTGAGTGGTACACCACAGGGATAAAACTTGATGACGGCACTTATAAACGGTTGGGTGTGTCGCTCATCGCCAAGCGGTTAAATAAATTAGGAATAAAATCACACAGCGGGGAACAGTGGCATCAAGAAACAATACGAGATATGCTGATAAATCCGCATTACATCGGGAAAGTACGCTGGAATTGGCGGCACGTTGTAAAGGAACGAGTGGAACAGGGCGAGATTAAGAAAAGCCGCCCACGCAACAGAAACGAGGACTGTATCATAGCTGACGGTCTGCACGATGGCATTGTTGATGAAGCTATATACAACGAAGCACAGCGGATAATGAACTCAAACCCGCCGCGTCCAAAGGGTGAACGCGGGGTTGTAAAAAACCCGTTGTCGGGGCTTGTCGTCTGTGGAAAATGCAAACGCAGAATGACACGCCGCCCATACGGAACCTCCGGCTACCCTGATACAATCCTGTGTCAAAATATAAGCTGTAAAAATGTCAGCTCGCACCTAAGCCTTGTGGAAAAGGCAATATTAGACGGTCTTGCAGAGTGGCTTGCGGGATATAAATTACAGTGGGGGCTGGATAAAAAGAACACGAGGAAGAAAGGCGAAAACGTCATAGACCTCAAACGCAGGCAAGTTGAGAAGAAGCAGGCTGAAATAAACCTGCTGCACGAGCAGCTCAAGGAAGCACGCAACGCACTTGAACGCAAGGTGTATTCCGACGGTGAATTTATAGCACGCAGGGCTGAACTCAATGAGGATATAAGAAAAGCAGAGGAAGACCTTGCAACCATAGAGAGCGTTATCAGTATGGAGGAAGCACGGGAGGAAAACCGAGTCAATGTAGTGCCGCGTGTTGAACACGTCCTCGCCGTGTATTGTGAATTGGACTCGCCCGCAGCCAAGAATGACCTGTTAAAGAGCGTTTTGGAGAAAGTCGAGTACACGAAGGAGAAAGGCGGCAGATGGCACGCTTCGCCCGATGATTTTGAGATAGAGCTATTCCCGATTTTGCCTGAAATTACAAGGCTTTGATGGCATAAAAACACATCACTTCTATCTTCACGGTACTAACGAACTTGGGCATTTTGAAATGATCGGCGCCATCGTATACCAGCTGACCCGGAATTTGAGCATCGATGAAATCAAAGCAAGCGGGTTTGACGCGTATTTTGTGGATCACACAACCGGCATTTAT
>Ga0082212_10002543_pt1 | contig 26528 bp, 25 predicted proteins | sample TergutNt197P3_FD_71548 | JGI IMG/M metagenome (GOLD analysis project Ga0082212, IMG submission 71548) | Neocapritermes taracua P3 segment gut microbial communities from Petit-Saut dam, French Guiana - Nt197 P3 | ecosystem: Host-associated > Arthropoda: Insects > Digestive system > Gut ...
CTTTGTGCCGCTTTTTCGCCTTTTCCACGTTATTGCTGCTTTTTCTTGCACTATTTACTGCCACTCTTTTCGTTTTTGTTGCTTTTAGTCAGTAAAGGGTTGCATTTACTTTGTCCGCCCACCGTACGCTCTAATAGGCTCTAATACAAAAAACCTCATACATTTCAAAATGGCATCTGCACTGTTTGCTTAGAGTATAATATTAGTAGGCAAAACGCATTCTGGCAGCAGTTTACAAATAAGGCTGCGAGTGGTATATTGGTAATCGTAGGGGAGGTTCACACATATGCCAGCCGAATCATATTCGATAAATGATCAGTTGTTTACATGGGACAGAGCCAAGAATTTAGCCAATATAGAAAAGCACGGTATATCGTTCAGAAATGCGGCATCGGCATTTTTTGACCCTAACGCGACAACGATTGATGACAAGAGACATTCCAGTGATGAGGACAGATTTTTACTTATAGGCTTCAGCGAAAAAAACCAGATATTGACGGTATGCCACTGCTACAGGGAGGGCGATGCCGTAATTCGGATCATATCCGCCAGAAAAGCGACAAGACCGGAACAGGAAATGTATGGAGGTGCGGGATAATGCACGAAAAAGAAATGACTACAGATTTGAGCGGTGTTCCTATTGATTTAAGCGATATTCCTGAAATTACCGACTTTTCTACAGCTCGCAAAAACCCTTACTATGAAAAAATAAGGAAGAACGGGTTTACAATTACTGAACGATACAGCCCGGAAGACGTAGCGGAGATGATTAACGGAGTTTGCAGCCGCGATGTCAACAGCCTGGGGCTAGACCCGGAGGAGCAGAAAGCCTTTGAAAAGTACGTAGAAGCAAACAAGGAATATATTGGCAGGCATTAAGCGGCAATAACAAGCGGTCAGCTCCAACACTTTAGCACGGGAGCGTGTTAAAATTTCGGACAGTATGTTAAGATAGAACAAACTGAAAAGGAGTTTTATCAGATGGCCGAAATCAGAGCAAAATACGATGAGGAGTTCAAGAAGAATGCGGTGAGTTTAAGTTATGCCAGTCCGAGGAGTGTAAAGCAGATCTCCGAGGATCTGGGAATCAGCGAGAACCTACTGTACCGATGGAGGAAGAAATACACGGCCGACGGCGAGAAGACACGGTATGCGACGCTGGAGGAAGAGAACAAGGCGCTGAAGAAGCAGTTGGCAGAAGCGCGAATAGAGGCCGACATGTTAAAAAAGGCCACAGCCTACTTTGCAAACCTTCACAAGTAATCTACGAGTTCATGCGAACGGAGAAGACGTACTCTGTGGCAAAGTGGGCAGAATTCTTCAAGGTATCACGCAGCGGATATTATACGTACTGTAAGCGACGCGATCGCCGAGAAGAAGAAAGGAAGGCAAGGCAGAAAGAGGTCAAGCGGATATTCGATAACAGTGAGGGCACCTACGGGCCTGATCGGATATGCGGGATAATGCGCCGGAATGGAAAGAAAGCGTCATACCGCAAGATAAGCGGCGACATGGCCGAAATGGGGCTTCAGTCGGTACATCGGCGACACAAGACGCGAAGCTTGACAGACAGTCGTAAAGCGCGTGGAGAAGGGTATCCTAACCTCGTCCGAGGTCAAACATTCGATATGCCGTATCAGGCTGTATGCAGCGACATAACGTATTTGAAAAGCGGAGAAGGCTGGCTCTATCTGTGTACGGTAAAAGATATCGTAAGTGGCGAAATACTGGGCGAGGCGACCAGCGCGAACATGAAGAAGGAACTGGTGATTCAAGCGTTCCTTAACGCACAAGCCCGTCATAGGCTGCCGCCGGAAACAATTTACCACAGCGATCGCGGGAGCCAATATACCTCAAAAGCGTTTATGGATACTTTGAAACTGTACGGCTTGAGGCAGAGCTTCTCCCGGGTCGGGATGCCTGGCGACAATGCATGGGCGGAGAGCTTCTTTGCGACGCTGAAGAAAGAGTGTATCCACTTCAGGCACTTTGCAACGCGGGATGAGTTGCGACAAACAGTGTTCGCATGGATTGAAAGCTTCTACAATACACGCCGCGTCCAAGCTAGGTTGGGATATATGTCGCCTCGTGAGTTTGCAGCGCTTCCCGCAACGCACCGGCGCAGCGATCAGGTCGCTTAGTTTACACAGAAAAACACTTGCTTAATTTATTGTCCGCAAAAGTGTTGACGTCCCCTCGTTTCTTGCGAACATACATATGTGCATTAGCTTCCTGACTGACGATTGTTGTGAAGCGTTATGGGAACATGACCGTAGATACTTACTCGACGGCTGTGTGGGGGAGTCCACCACCAACTGTTTCCAATATATAATCCATGGTAAACGCAGGGACAAGGGTCAAGCCGTGCTCCGCAAGAATAGCGGACGCGGCTTCATTCCTTTGTATCGCGCAAATGACTGTGTCGACCTTTGCCCCGAGAGCGCGCAGCTCGCGAACTCCGTCTATGATTGCGCCGCCCGTTGTGACCACGTCTTCGACTATGCACACGTACTTGCCGGCAACGTCAGCCCCTTCGGCCAGTTTGCAGGTACCGTACTCTTTCGCCTTTTTCCGGATGAACGCCGCAGCTATGCCCGCTTGCGCCGAGATAACAGTGACGATGGGAATCCCGCCCAACTCCAGCCCCGCAAGCACGCCCGTGCCTTGCGGGATGCCTTCTTTCATAATCGTTGCGATTTTGGCCAGAAGATCCGGCTTTGACTCAAACAGGTACTTATCAAAATACTCGTTTGATACCTGTCCGGAGCGAAGCGTGAAAACGCCTGTCAGATGCGAAGTGTCAAATATCTCCTTTGCTATTGCCTGCTTTGCCTCATCGGGAACTTTTTCGCTATCGATGCTCATACCAGTAACCTCCGACCGGATTATTTTTGCACCAGTCTACCACAGGTGGAAATGCGATTCAAGCAGACCGAAGGTTCTGGGGCGATAGCAGGTACTAAAGAGCACTATTCAAATGCTGAAACAAACGTCGAGCTTGAAATTGTTGGAATATATGCCGATACTGATCCCGCGAGAAACCAGTTTGACACAAGCAACTGGAGCTACGAAGTGGCGACAGTATCTGCGACATGACCAGCATAATCATGATGGAGTATGTGTTGAAATCAAACTTCTGCCCTGCCATTCTCCTTAGTCGCAAAAAATGCCCCAAAGGGCTATACCCTTAAATTTTATTTCCTTAACTTCTAATTGATGCACAACTACCGAAAAGCGCAGGTTTGCCTGCTGTGATATTTGGTCAAAATGTTCAAAATTCTACAGATTTCTACAAAATCGTTGACAAAGCACTTGCTCGATAGTATTATATTTGTTGAAACTGGTCAAATAGCTCATAGAGTCTTACTAAGGTGGGCTGCACCCACAACCCAATGTACAATGCCAGAGCTTCAGGTTACGCAGCAGTGCAATCTGCGCTGTGAGTACTGCGCGTACGCAGAAGACAACTACAAAAATGCGCGTACGCATTCCGACAAACGGATGAGTCGCGAAACCGCATTTGCCGCAATCGACTTCTTCATAAACCGTAACCCCGAACTTTCCGAAGTGGTGATTGGCTTTTACGGCGGGGAGTCGTTGCTCGAGTTCGACCTGATCAAGCGCTGCGTCGAGTACGCGAACAGCAAGGTCGAAGGCAAAAGAATCCGGTTCAACCTGACGACGAACGGCACCCTCATCAACGACGAGGTCGCCGACTTCCTTGTCGAGAACGACTTCATCCTGAACGTATCGATTGACGGCTCTGAAGAAGAGCATAACAGGAGCAGGAAGTACCCCGACGGCACCGGCTCCTTCGCAACAATCATCAGCAACATCAACAACCTGCGGAACAAGTATCCGGATTACGAGAGAAAAATCACAATATCTACTACGATAAACCCTTACGCAGACCTGAGCTGCGTCCTTGAATACTTCAGCACTGATGAGATTTTCCAGGACAAGAGCATCATGTTCAATCAGATGGTGGAGAAAGACTACAACGGACCCTGCATGCCTGGTGTCAAGCGCCTCTTCGTTCGCACGGACGGAGCGCTTTTCCCTTGCGAGCGCGTCAACGAGACTCTCGACTTCTTCAAAATCGGCACCATCGAAGACGGGATAGACATCGACAAGGTGCTGGGATTGCTTAACATCGGCAAGCTGACGTCAGACGAATGCAAATCGTGCTGGGCACTGAGGCAGTGCTCATTGTGCGCTGGACTAATCAGCTTTGATGAGTCCCCGACAAGGGAAGACAAGCTGCGCTCATGCCCGGAGTGCAAATCGAGGAGCATATCCGATATATATGAACTATGCGTCTTGTCTGAGTTCGGGTACAAAGCGGAGGGAGGGTCGTTCTTGCTGGAATGAAAAGAATTGCTATCTTTCCGTACCATCCGGATATCTTCACGCTCATCGAGCACATTGACATGGTGAAGGATTGCTCCATCGCTGGCTTCGCGTCATTTGTGGAGGACGCCGGGATTATCCGCACTGCTAATGAGAGACTGCTTGGTAACGATATGCCTTACGATCTCATCTTGCTTCTTAGTCGGCGGCACCATCGCCCTTCTGCGGCTCGGCCGCACGAACGTGATGCTCGCGCTGGCGCAACCGGAGTAGCTTATATGAATCGCAGCTCATAGGATAAGCGATGGCAGATGCGTGAAACAAATAAATGATTGCACCGCAGTCTCACAGAATATATATGAAGGGTACGGCTTAGACCGTATCCTTTTTGCGATTGCGCATTCCCCCTCGGATAGGAGAACTATTCAGGGGATTGCGGCTCCCCGGGTCTAGCCCGGGGCAGGCTCGGCCGCAATGACGGATGTGGCGTGAACAGTAACAGTTCTCACGTTGTGTGCTGTTTTTTACCGGGTTCTTATTGCTATAAAGCGCGCGATATGGTAGATTAGTGAAAAAAGGAGTGGTGGCTCTATGCGCAGGCTTGTGATCAACCCCGCCAGGAAGGGCGCGGCGATAAATAAGAACATCTACGGGCATTTTGCGGAGCACCTTGGGCGGTGCATATACGGGGGGATATTCGTCGGCGCTTCCTCGCAGATACCGAACGTGAACGGAATGCGCACAGATGTCGTCGAGGCGCTAAAGGCGATAAAAGCCCCCGTCCTGCGCTGGCCGGGAGGCTGTTTCGCGGACGAGTACCACTGGATGGACGGTATAGGCTCGCAAGCGGGACGCAAGAACATGATCAACACCCACTGGGGCGGAGTAGTCGAGGACAACTCATTCGGCACCCACGAGTTCTTCGAACTGTGCGCCCAGATCGGCTGCGACCCATATATAACGGGAAACGTAGGCAGCGGGACCGTGCGCGAGATGAGCGAGTGGGTGGAGTATATTACGTTCGACGGAGTCTCGCCTATGGCCGGGCTCCGCAGGGAAAACGGCAGGGAAGCGCCGTGGAAGCTCCCGTTCTTTGGCGTTGGCAACGAAAACTGGGGCTGCGGGGGCAATATGTGCGCAGGCACATACGCCAGGACATACCGCCAGTACCAGACCTATGTGCGCGAATACGCGGAGAATAAAATTGCCAAGATTGCCTGCGGGCCGAATTCGGATGATTACGAGTGGACGCAGACTATGATGGACAACTGCCACTGCCGCAAAGGCCACAAGGGCGGGGCGAACTTCCGCATGGATGGGCTGTCGCTCCATTACTACACATATCCCGGCGGCAGGGAGAACCGCGGCTCCGCGCTGCATTTCGACTATGAAAAGTACTTCCAGACGCTCGGCGAGGCTCTTCGGATGGAAGCTCTTATCAGAGGGCACAGCTTCATAATGGACCAATACGACCCGGAGAAAACCGTGGGCCTCGTCGTGGACGAATGGGGAACCTGGTATGACGTGGAAGAAGGCACGAACCCGGGCTTCCTTTACCAGCAAAACACGATGCGCGACGCGATAGTCGCCGGGGTAACGCTGAATACTTTCAACAACCATTGCGACCGGGTAGTCATGGCGAACATCGCGCAGACTGTAAACGTGCTGCAGGCCGTAATCCTCACCCAAGACGAAAAAATGATCCTAACGCCGACATATCACGTGTTCGACCTGTATAAAGGGCATCAGGACGCCCTGTTGCTTGAAAGCTATGTCGAAGCGCAGGATATCCTCTGCGGCGAGTATGCCATCCCCGACCTTCATGTTTCCGCTTCGCAAGGCGGGGACGGAGCCATCCGCGCGACGCTTGTCAATCTTTCCCCGAACAGGGAGCAGGCGATCAAGTGCGGCCTGGGAGAGCTTAACATCAAATCCGCAGCCGCCCGCGTCCTCGCAGGCGCGATGGACGCCTATAACGACTTTGACGCGCCCGGTATCGTGCAGCCAGGGCCTCTTGAGGGGATTACGATTCATGGCGGCGAAATAGATTTCGTCTTGCCGGCATGCGCCGTGGCAGAGATCGTGATAGACGCTGGCGGGAGTCTTGTCCAAGGCTCCTAAGGAGGCATGGTGAGTGAAGTCGTTTTTAGGAATCGAGCTGGGGTCTACCAGGATTAAGGCGGTACTGATCGACGAAAGCGGGGCTCAAACCGCGTCCGGCGCCTTCGACTGGGAAAACCTGCTCGAGGGCGGGATCTGGACATACCGGCTGGAAGACGCCCTGGGCGGGGTGAGGGAGAGCTTTGCGAGGCTGCTGGCAGATTACCGGGCAAAGCACGAAGGAGCAGCCCCGGATATCCGCTGCATGGGAGTCTCTGCCATGATGCACGGCTACCTGGCCTTTGACGGCGATTGGCAGCAGATTGCCGAGTTTCGCACCTGGCGCAACACCATCACGCAAGAAGCGGCAGCCGGCCTGACGGAGCTGTTCGGGTTTAATATACCGCAGCGCTGGAGCGTCGCGCATCTCTACCGCGCCATCATGGAAAAAGAACCGCATTTAGGCAAATTGGCGCACCTGACGACACTTGCGGGCTACGTCCATTATATGCTCACCGGCGTAAACGCGCTTGGGGTAGGGGACGCTTCGGGGATGTTCCCGATAGATAGCGGCACATGCGGCTACGACGCCGGCATGGCGGCTGCCTTCGACGCCGAGTCAGAGCGGCACGGCACCGGCTTGCGCATCTGCGACGTGCTGCCCGGGGTCCTGCGCGCGGGCGAGTACGCCGGGCATTTAACGGCAGAAGGTGCGCGGCTCATCGATCCTTCGGGAGCCTTGCAGGCAGGCATGCCGCTGTGCCCCCCTGAAGGCGACGCGGGGACAGGCATGGCAGCCACGAACAGCATAGCTCCGGGCGCCGGGAACGTCTCTGCCGGCACGTCGGTATTCGCCATGATTGTTCTGGACAAGCCGCTGTCAAGGGTCTACCCCGAAATTGACATCGTGACGACCCCGGAAGGCAAGCCGGTCGCCATGGTGCACTGTAACAACTGCACCGCGGACTTGGACGCATGGGTCGATCTGTTCGGCAGCGCGGCGCGCGAGCTTGGAAGAAGCGCGGAAAAAGACGAGCTCTACAGTGCGCTGTATACTGCCGCTCTTCGAGGGGATTACGACGCGGGGGGCGTCGTATCGGTCAACTATCTATCCGGCGAGCATACGACGGGCTTTGCGGAAGGGCGCCCAATGATAATCCGCACGCAGGACAGCACTTTCACTCTTGGGAACTTCATGCGTTCCCTGCTATACACATCGATGGCGACGCTTAAGATCGGCATAGACATACTGCGCGATAATGAGCGCGTGCCGCTTTCGGGCATTGTGGGGCACGGCGGATTGTTCAAGACTGAGGCCGTCGCCCAAAAGTTGATGGCTGGAGCGCTGAACATACCGGTCACGGTAATGGAATCGGCGGGAGAAGGCGGTGCGTGGGGCATTGCCCTGCTGGCTGCCTACCGGGCCTGCCGGGTGGAGGGCGAGACTCTGGAGGAGTTTTTACGGGTGAGAGTCACCGGCTTCGCGGCTGTAGACACAGTCGAACCGGAGCAGGAGGACGTCAGAGGGTTCGCCGCATACCTTGAAAGGTTCAAGGCTGCGCTTGGGGTCGAGCGCGAGGCCGTGGCCTTGTTGAAGAACAGGACAACCGGAATACAGGGAAGGGGATGAACACAAGAAATGCTGGATGATCTTAAGAAGCAAGTGCTGGAGTCGAATCTGTTTTTGTCGGAGTATGGGTTAGCGCCATTCACATGGGGGAACGCATCGGGCATTGACAGGGAAAGCGGGCTCGTCGTCATCAAGCCTTCGGGAGTCGCGTACAAAGAAATGACGACCGAACACATGGTCGTGCTGGATCTGGAGACAGGCGAAACCGTAGAAGGGGAGCTCTCCCCATCCTCGGATACCGCCACGCATCTGGCGCTCTATTGGGCCTTTCCCAATATCGGCGGAGTCGTCCATACTCACAGCCGGTGGGCGACGGTTTTCGCGCAGACCGGGCTGTCGATACCGGTGCTCGGGACTACGCACGCGGACTACTTCTACGGCGAGATCCCGTGTACCCGGCTGATGGACCCCATGGAAATCTCCTCTGATTATGAAGCCAATACGGGCGCAGTTATCGCGGAGAGATTCTCTGACCTCGATTACGAACGGGTGCCTGCCGTGCTGGTGCATGAGCATGGCCCCTTCGCGTGGGGCAAGGACGCGTTTGAGGCGGCCTCCAACGCGGGCGTCCTGGAAGAGGCCGCGTTCATGGCCTGGCACACGCTTATGATGTGCCCGGGCATAACCCCGATTCAGCAGGAAATGCTCGACAGGCACTACTTGCGCAAGAACGGGCCCGAAGCATATTACGGGCAATTATAGCAGGGGGGTTATTATTTGAAAAATATACCGGTAGTGAGGCCCGGGATAATTTCCGTGTCGAGGGATTGTTTCCCGTTATCGCTTTCTGAAAGACGCCGGGGAGAGGCCGCGAGAGCTTTCGGCGACATTTATGAGTGCAAAATCGCCGTGGAAAACGAACACGATATGCTGGCTGCGCTGGAGGACGTGAGGGCCGCCGGCGTCAACGCGCTCGTTGTTTTCCTCGGCAACTTCGGACCCGAGACGCCGGAGACTCTGCTGGCTAAGCATTTCGCGGGGCCGGTCATGTTTGCCGCTGCCTCAGAAGAGGGCGCGGATAGACTGATCGACGGCCGGGGCGACGCCTACTGCGGCATGCTCAACTGCTCTTACAACCTCGGGCTGCGCGGCATCGCGGCGCATATTCCGCAGTACCCGGTCGGCACGGCCGGGGAAGTAGCCGCAATGATCGAAGAGTTTATTCCCATCGCCCGCGCCTTGCTCGGCTTGAGCCGTCTCAAGATCATCACATTCGGCCCGCGCCCCCAGGACTTCCTGGCGTGCAACGCGCCTATTCAGCAGCTCTTCGAACTGGGCGTGGAGATACAGGAGAACTCTGAGCTGGATCTCTTCGCTTCGTTTAACGCGCATAGCGGCGACCCCCGGATACCGGGCGTGATTTCCGACATGGAAAGCGAGCTTGGAGAAGGCAACAAGATGCCCGGTATACTGCCGAAACTGGCGCAGTATGAGCTTACGCTCCTAGACTGGGTCGAAAAGAACAAAGGCAGCCGCGACTGTGCCGCGCTGGCGGTGAAGTGCTGGCCCGCTTTCCAGACAGAGTTCGGCTTCGTGCCGTGCTACGTCAACAGCCGCCTTGCCTCGCGAGGCCTGCCCGTGTCGTGCGAGGTCGATATATACGGCGCGCTGTCGGAGTACATAGGCGCATGCGTATCCGGCGCCGAGGTAACGTTGCTGGATATTAATAACACAGTCCCGGCAGATATGTATGACAGCGAGATAAAGGGGAAACACGCATACAGCCTCACAGATACGTTTATGGGGTTTCACTGCGGCAACACGCCGATGTGCCGCCTGAAAAAAGGCGAGATGAAATATCAGCTAATAATGAAGCGCGCCCTTGAGCCGGATTCTGAGCCGGATATAACAAGGGGCACGCTCGAGGGTGATATAGCTGCAGGCGATATAACGTTCTTCCGTTTACAGGGCGCCCCGGGGGGCGGGTTGCAGGCATACGTGGCTCAAGGCGAGGTGCTGCCGGTGCCGACGCGGTCTTTCGGCGGGGCGGGCGTGTTCGCCATAAGCGAGATGGGGCGCTTCTACCGCCATGTGCTTATAGGAGACCGCTACCCCCACCACGGGGCGGTGGCATTCGGGCATATAGGCAGGTCTTTGTTCGATGTGTTCACCTACCTGGGAGTGCCAAAGATATCGTACAACCTCCCAAAAGGCCTCCCATACCCGACCGAGAACCCATTCGAAGGTTAAGCCGGCCGCGATGGCTCCGGTTGATGGCGGGAGTTTTGTCCAAGGCTCCTAGCTTTCCGCCGCCCTCATGTAGTCCACATATTCGTCGTAAGTCATCGCGCGGTCGGTTATCCCGCTGTCGCCAAACTCTATGATGCGATTAGCGACAGTCTGTATCAGCTGATGGTCATGCGTCGCGAAAATGATGTTGCCCTTGAAATCGGACAGGCCGTTATTGAGCGCGGCTATGCTCTCAAGATCGAGATGGTTGGTCGGCTGGTCGAGCAGCAGCACGCTCGCCCCGGACAGCATGAGCTTGGACAGCATGCAGCGGACTTTCTCACCGCCGGAAAGCACCTTGACTTTCTTATACACATCGTCGCCGGTAAAGAGCATGCGCCCGAGGAAAGTGCGCAGGTAGCTCTCCTTCTTGTCTTCCGAGAACTGCCGCATCCAGTCCATCAGGTCATAGTCGCTTCCTTCGAAGAACTCGGAGTTATCGGTCGGGAAGTATGCCTGCGTGGTCGAGACTCCCCATTTGATCTCGCCCTCATCAGGCTCCAGTTCTCCGGCGAGGAGCTTGAACATAGTCGTTATCGCGTTCTCGTTGCTGCCGATAAAAGCGATCCTTTCATCGCGCGCCATTATGAAGCTTATCTTATCCAGGACTTTGACCCCGTCAACCGTCTTGCTCACATCGGTGACGAACAGCCTGTCTTTCCCGGGCTCGCGCTCCATTTTGAAACCCACCCAGGGGTACTTGCGCGAGGAAGCGGGCATATCTTCGATAGCGATTTTCTCAATGAGCTTCCGGCGCGAAGTCGCCTGCCGCGATTTCGATTTATTCGCGGAGAACCTTCTGATGAATTCTTCCAGTTCCTTGACTTTATCTTCGTTCTTCTTGTTTTGCTCCTTCATGAGCTTTTGCATGAGCTGGCTCGAATCGTACCAGAAGTCGTAGTTGCCGACGTACATCCGTATCTTGCCAAAGTCGATGTCAACTATGTGTGTGCATACCGTGTTCAGGAAGTACCGGTCATGCGACACAACTATGACGGTGCCCGCGTAATCCATGAGGAAGTCCTCAAGCCAGACGACGGAATTCACGTCCAGGTTATTCGTCGGTTCGTCGAGCAGTATTATATCCGGAGCCCCGAACAGCGCCTGCGCGAGGAGCACTTTCACTTTTTGGCCCGGCTCGAGCTCTGCCATCGCCATGTCGTGGTATGAGGCTTTGATGCCGAGCCCCTGCAGGAGCTGCGCGGCGTCCGATTCCGCTTCCCAGCCTCCGAGTTCGGCGTATTCTTCTTCCAGCTCGGCGGCGCGTATGCCGTCTTCGTCCGTGAACTCCTCTTTCAGGTATATTTCATCTTTTTCTCTGCCGCATTCGTAGAGCCTCGGGTTGCCCATTATCACCGTTTCGATGACCTGGTTCGCGTCATACATGTTTTGATCCTGCTTGAGGACTGACATACGCACTTTCGGGTCTATTGCGACGCTGCCGGAAGAGTGCTCGAGTTCACCGGCCAGTATTTTCAAAAACGTCGATTTGCCGGAACCGTTTGCGCCGATGACGCCATAGCAGTTCCCGGCCGTGAATTGCAGGTCGACCCGGGAGAAGAGTATGTCCGCGCCGAACTGCAGGCTCAGATCGTTTACTGATATCATAACAATACTCCTTATATTCCTTGTAGTAGGTTGAAAGCGGTGGTTAGATGGTTTATTTCTACATTATTATCGGCGTCGTCGTAGCGGCGAACTTCTATGTGATATACGCAAGGCGGAAAAGGAGGCGCAACCCGCACAAGGAGCTCGTCGAGCAGCGGCGCGCCTCCGAAAGGAACATCGAGCAGGTGAGGCGCAGGCTTAACTATGAGCAAACCGACGCCGCCAGGCGCGTGGAGCTGCAGAATAAGACGCTGGAGATGTACGAGACTGTGCGCAGGAACGCTGCCGAGCAAAGCAAGGCCGAGTCCGACGACGTCAGCGAAACTTCAGACTGATGTCCAGCGCTCTGACAGTATGGGTCAGCGCGCCGATTGAGATGTAGTCTACGCCGGTATCCGCTACTGCTTTCAGGTCTTTATCGCCCATGTTGCCGGAAGCCTCGGTAAGGGCGCGTCCGCCAATCAGCGTGACCGCTTGCCCCATCAGATCCAGCGTCATATTGTCGAGCATTATTATGTCGGCGCTGCACTCAAGAGCTTCTTGTACTTGCTCAAGGGTCTCCGTCTCAACTTCAATCTTCAAAGTGTGCGGGCAGGCTGCCCTCGCGGCTTCCACCGCGCTGCGGATCCCGCCGGCTGCCTTTATGTGGTTGTCCTTGATAAGGACGCCGTCCGACAGCCCCATCCTGTGGTTCGAGCCGCCGCCGCACCTGACCGCGTACTTCAAGAGCGCCCGCAAGCCGGGCGTTATTTTTCGCGTATCCGTAATCTTTGCGCTCGTACCCGCTACGGCGCTGACGGCGGCCGCAGTTCTGGTTGCGACTCCTGACATATGCTGCAGGAGGTTGAGGGCGGTCCGTTCCCCCGTGAGTATGCTCCTTGAGGGGCCTTCTATCTCTGCGATGGCCGCGCCGGCGCTGACTGCTTCTCCGTCTTCGAGCATGGGCGTGAAACGCACGTCAGCATCGAGCAGCCGGAACACGCGCCCGGCGACTTCCAGGCCGCATACGACGCCGCTTTCTTTCGCGATGAAGACTGCGCAGGAGCGCGCTGTTGCAGGGACGCAGCTTTCCGTCGTCACGTCCCCCGCGCCTATGTCTTCCTCCAGGGCGGCTTGCAGAAAAGCGTCCAGAGCCAAATCATTGAGTTTCATCATAGTCGAAAATCTCCTTCGCTATTGCTGTTCAGGTATCCACTACGTTGCAGTACTAGACGATGTAGTGGGAGCCGATGCTTTCGGGGCGCTTTATGGCGGCTTCGAGGATTGCCTTCGCGACGGTGGCAATGTTGAGAGTTTCGATGTAATCGTTGGAACCGTCAAACACGGCTTCCAGCTTCGCAAGGGCTGCCGTGACTTTCTCAAATGCGTACTTCAGCCCCGGAACTGTCCTGACGACAGCGCAGTTAGTGTCCATCAGATCCTTTATCGCCGCTCTTACCGCGCTGTACTCCGGTACTGCGAGCGGCCTTTCGGGAATGCCCTGCGGCAGGGGGTTGGCTGCATTCTCACTCGCGGCGCCCGAGTTGTTTATATACTCGGCAGCGCGCCTGCCGAATACGAGGCATTCGAGCATCGAGTTCGACGCGAGCCTGTTTGCTCCGTGTACGCCTGTGTTCGCGGCTTCGCCGCAGGCGAACAGTCCGCTGATGTTCGTACGCCCGTGCAGATCCGTGCTTATGCCTCCCATGAGATAGTGCTGGACGGGCCGCACCGGTATCCGGTCATGCGCGATGTTGATGCCGTGGCGCAGGCACTCGGTATATATTGTCGGGAAGCGCGTTTTTAAGTAATCTTCCGGTTTCGAGCGTATATCTATATAGACATGGTCGCCTCCGCCCCGCTGTAGCTCGCTTACAATGCCTCTGGCGACTACGTCCCTTGGCGCGAGTTCGCCAAGCTCATGGACGCTCTCCATGAAGCGCTCCCCGGCGGAGTTGACCAGTAGGCCGCCTTCGCCGCGCACGGCTTCGGATATGAGGAAGTCGCGGCTTTCGCGCACAGGCGTCCATAGCCCGGTGGGGTGAAACTGGATGAACTCGATGTTTGTGACTGCAGCCCCGGCGCGCATCGCCGCCGCGAGGCCGTCGCCTGTCGCGACGGATGGGTTGGTGCTGGATTTGTATACCTGCCCGATGCCTCCGGTTGCGATGACGATGTTGTTCGTCTTTATGAGAAGGAACTCGCTGTCGTTGCATCTGATGACGGCGCCTGTTACGCGTTCCCGGTCGGTGAGTATGTCGAAGAGGCAGGAGTGCCCGCTGAACGTTATGTTTTTCCGCAGGGAGACAATGTGGGCAAGCGTTTTTACGGTCTCGCGCCCTGTCGCGTCGCCGCCTGCGTGGACGACGCGGTTCTTGTGGTGCCCGCCTTCGCGCGTGATTTGCAGCTCGCCGTATTCGTCGAGGTCGAATGGCACGCGCAGCGACATGAGGTTGGCTATGTCTCCCGGGCCTTCGTTGACCAGCACGGTCACGGCTTCTTCGTCGCACAGGCCCGCGCCTGCGGCGATTGTGTCGTCGAGGTGGAACCGCGGGGTGTCGTCGCCGCCGATCGCTGCGGCGATCCCGCCCTGAGCGAGCCAGGAGTTCGATATTTCGATGCTTTCTTTCGCCAGTATCAGGCAACTGAGGTTTTCGTCGATGTTCAAGGCCGTGTACAGGCCGGCTATTCCCGCCCCGACGACGACGACGTCGTACTCCAGCACTTCCGCGATACTGATATTGCCGTTGATGGCATATCTCATGATTCCGGCCTTTCTTGTTTCTGTTCAGGTACCTGAACAGACTACCTAAAACTTGAGCGCGACTCCGATGAGAGCTGAACCTGCTATGAAAAAGACAGGGTGTATCTTTACTTTGCTGATCAGCAAGAAGAGCACAGCCGCCAGGAGGATGGCTTTGAAGTCAAAAAGGTCGGCAAGGGCGCCTGAGGCCTGCCAGAGCCCCTCGCGAATAAGCGACAGGCGCATGACAGTGACTCCTGCGGCGCAAATGAGGCCGCACGAAGCCGGGCGCAGGCCGTAGAAGGCGGAGTCGACGAGCTTGTTATCCCTGAACTTTCTGAGGAGGCTCGCTATGACAGTCACAATAATCAGCGAGGGCATAATAAGGCCGAACGAGGCGACCACGCCCCCCGCGACTCCTGCCGTTGTGAAGCCGGCGTATGTCGCCATGTTTATACCAATCGGGCCGGGCGTGGATTCGGAGATTGCGATAAAGTCCGCCAGTTCTGCCTGAGTGAACCAGCCTGTTTTTTCGGATATTTCCTGAAGGAACGGTATGGCGGCCAGCGCGCCGCCTATCGTGAAGAGCCCGGTTTTGAAGAACTCGTAAAACAACTGGAGGTATATCAATCGCTGTGCCTCCTTGCTGTCTTGAGCCCGATGCCTACTGCGCCGGCAGCAGCGACAAGTATGGCGGCGGGGAAGACCGTGAACAATGACAGCGCGAATACGGCCAGGAATATCAGCAGCGAGGCCACGTCAGAGACGGCGCTTTTCCAAAGTTTTATCACTGTGTTGATTATCAGCACGCACACGCACACCCTGATGCCGGCAAAAGCGCTTGCCACGGCGGGCACATCGGTGAAATTTGATATGAAGGCGGCGATGATCAGTATTATGACGATCGAGGGGGATATGACGCCGAGTGCGGCTGCGATGCCTCCAGCCCGCTGCTTGACTTTGTAGCCGGAGAGCACTGATGTGTTGACGGCTATTATCCCCGGCAGGCACTGGCTGACAGAGTAGTAGTCCGTGAGTTCTTCATCAGTGAGCCAGCCTTTCTTTTCGACCAGCTCATGGCGGAACATCGGCAGCATGGAGTAGCCGCCGCCGAATGTCAGGACGCCGATTCGCGCGAATATCAAGTACAGCTTGGCTAGCTGCCGCATTGCTACCTCCACAACCGCCGCAGAACAGTTTCAGCAATTTGCGCCTGGACGGGGTACCTGAACAGTTACCCTCCACTACCGCCGCAGAACGGTTTCAGCAATTTTAGCATAAAACTCTGTTATAGACAACATCATTATGTTACAATTGCAACCAAAGGCAGCAGAGAGGTTTAGCAAGTTGATTGACATTTCCGTACGTAATGTGAAAAAAGCGTTCGAGGAGGGCAACGACATCCTCGACGACATATCATTTGACATCAATGAAGGCGAGAAGGTCGGCCTGCTCGGGAAGAACGGAGCGGGCAAGACGACATTGCTGCGCCTCATTACCGGGGAACTGGAACCGGACGAAGGCACGGTCGCCGTCACCGGATTTAAGAAAACCGGGCTTATATCTCAGATACCCGAGTACCCTGCCGGGTACACGGGCGAGGACGTGATGCAGACAGCCTTCAACCGGCTTAAGGAGATGAAGGCCGGCATGGAGGAGCTGGAAAGGAAGATGGCAGACGGCGGAGACGTCGATGTTCTCAAGGCATACGACTCGCTCGCTTACGAGTACGAAAGATTGGGCGGTTACAATACCGGTCACGAGATAAACCGGGTGGCAAATGGCTTGCGCATACCGCCTGAACAGCGCGAGCGGAGCTTTGACCGGCTTTCAGGCGGCGAAAAGACTCGTATCAACCTTGCCAGGCTTATGCTGGAGAAAACCGATATACTCCTGCTTGACGAACCGACGAACCATCTCGATATGCGGGCAACGCTCTGGCTGGAAGAGTTCCTCGGCAAGTATGGCGGGACTGTGCTCATAATTTCGCACGACAGGTACTTTTTGGACAAGACCATTGACAGAGCCATAGAAATCAACGCGGGGAAGGCGGAGTTCTACGGCGGTAATTACAGCTTCTACGTCACGGAGAAGCAGCGCAGGTATGAAGAGCAGCTCGAGCGCTATGAGCGGGAGCAGGCGGAGGCCAAGCGCTTGAGGGACGCAGCGGCAAGGTTGCATCAGTGGGGAACCGGGAACGAGATGCTGATGAAAAAGTCGCGCTCTGTGCTCAAACGCGCCGAACGCGCCCAGCGCACCGAGAGGCCTGACAGGGATAAGTCCATGCATGCTAAGTTCGAGGAAAAGGAGTTCCGCGCGGACGAGCTGCTCGTCATCAAAGACCTGAAAAAATCGTTCGACGCGCACAGCCTGTTTGAAATTGGTGAACTCGAAGTTCACGGGGGAGAAAGGATAGCGCTGATTGGCGACAACGGCACCGGCAAGACGACGCTGGTGAAAATCATCATGGGCGAGGAAAGCCCCGACAGCGGTATAGTCAGGAGGGGGCCGGCCGTAAAGCCGGCATACTTGCCTCAGGTTGTGCGGTTCGACAATCCGCGAAGGTCGATCCTGGACACGCTGACATACGAGCTGAACATGAGCCCCCAGCTCGCGCGCAACAGGCTCGGCGCGTTTTTGTTCCCCGGCGAGGATGTTTTCAAGCTCGTTGGGGAGCTGTCCGGAGGGGAAAAGAGCCGCCTGAGGCTGTGTATGCTCATGTCGGGGAAGGCGAACCTGCTGATATTGGACGAGCCGACGAACCATCTTGACCTGCCGTCGCGGGAATGGATCGAAAGCGCCGTCGGCGACTTTGGGGAGACGATAGTTTTTATCTCCCACGACAGGTACTTCATCGACAGGTTCGCGACGCGCGTCTGGGAGATCGAAGATGGCGCGTTCACGGACTTTAGCGGTTCGTTCGCGCAGTTCCTTGAGTACAAGCGTTCCGCTCCCGGCAGGGTGTCTTCCGCAGCGGGCGGCGTTGCGGTTGCGGCAGGCAGGCAAACCGTAAGCCCGTCGGGGAGCGCCCCGGCTGCTGCGACGCCCCGCTCCGGCTCTGCGGGTCCCGTGCAGCGCGCGGCGAAGCCTAATAAGAAGCCTTCGGATATCCCCAAGGAGATCCGAAGGCTGGAGCGTGAGATCCTGAAAGCGGAGGGCGAACTGGAGAGTATAAGGCTGCTGATGGAGGAGCACTCGTCCGACTATGTCAAGCTGATAGAATACAACCTGCTGGAGCAGGAAGCATCCGAGAGAATCGACGTCTTATACCGCGAGTGGGAGACGCTCAGTTAACTCTCAAACCAGTGGCCTGTAAAGCCTAAAGTTGCGTATTGCGCTAAGCGGATTTTACGCTCAGCGAGGCGCGAGGAGGGCGAATACCCGTTGGTATTTAACCGACGAGCAACGAAGTTGAGCGGGAAATCCGCAAGCGCTATATGTAAGATTTAGGCTTTACAGGCCACTAAGGCTTTCGTGTCGCGCGCTATGACGAGTTCCTCATCTGTCGGGACTATGAACACCCTGGCGGACGAGCCGGCTCCTGTGATCTCGGCGTACTCGCCCTTCACATCGTTCTTGGACTCGTCGATCGCTATGCCGGCGCCGCCCAGGAAAGAGCATATCCCTTTGCGAGTATTGGGCGAGTTCTCTCCAATGCCGGCGGTGAAGACGAGCGCATCCGCGCCGCCCATAACCGCTATGAAAGAACCGATGTGCTTTGCGACCTGGTAGTTGAACAGATCAAGCGCGAGCCTGGCCCTGTCGTTGCCCCCGAGTTTCGCGGCTTCGATGTCGCGGAAGTCCGAAGATACGCCTGAGACGCCCAGGACTCCCGATTTCTTGTTTAGGATGTCCAGCGACTCCCTGAGCGTGATGCCGCCTTCGATGGTCGATATGAGATCCAGAAGCGTCGGGTCGACAGTTCCGGACCTTGTACCCATCGGCACGCCTTCGAGCGGGGTGACTCCCATCGTCGTATCTATGCATTTACCGTCCTTGACCGCGGCAAGCGATGAACCGTTGCCCAGATGGCATGTGACGATTTTCGTGCCTTGCGCGCCGGCGCCGAGCAGCTCGATCGCCCTTGCGGAAACATACCGGTGCGACGTGCCGTGGAAACCGTAACGCTTGATGTCGTTTTCCTCGTAATACTTGTAGGGTATCGGGTATGTGTAGGCGTAGTCCGGCATGGTGTGGTGGAAAGCTGTATCGAATACTGCGGCTTGCGGGACTCCCGGCATGACCTTGCGGCATGCGTCCACCCCTGTGAGGTTCGCGGGGACATGGAGCGGGGCAAGCAGCGTGCATTCCTCTATCGCTGCAAGCACGTCTTCGTCTATCAGCACGCTTTCGGAGAACTTCCTGCCTCCATGGACGACTCGATGCCCGACCGCGTCTATCTCCGCCAAGTCTGCGATGACGCCGTACTCGGAGCTCGTGAGCTTTTCAATGACGGCGTTGATGGCTTCAGCGTGCGTGGGCAGCGGGACGTCGCTGTCGTATACCGGTTTCCCGCCTGAGACAGGCGTATGCTTCAGATGCCCGTCGATGCCGATGCGGTCGCACACGCCTTTGGCGAGGATAGATTCCGTGTCCATGTCGAATAACTGGTACTTTAGCGAAGAGCTGCCTGCGTTGATGACTAGAATGTTCATGTGATACTTTTCCCTTCTATAGATATATATTTTCCATGCATATTGGAGCATTTTGATCAATGAAAGCTATCGGTATTATATGCGAATATAACCCATTCCATCGGGGACACGCGCGGCATATAGAGCTGACGCGCCGCGCGGCAGGGCCGGAGCGCGCGATCGTCTGCGTAATGAGCGGCAACTTTACGCAGCGCGGCGATTACGCGATATTCAACAAGCATGCGCGCGCCGAAGCCGCGATTCACGGCGGCGCCGATCTTGTAATAGAGCTTCCTGTCGCGCGCTCCCTGTCTTCATCAGAGGGCTTTGCGACGGCCGGCGTATATCTCCTGGATATGCTTGGCGCTTGCGACTGCCTGTCTTTCGGGAGCGAGTCGGGGGACGTCTCAAAGCTGGCCGCTGTGGCTGAGGCGCTGTCCACGCCTGAGTCGGACGAGCTGATACGCGGCGGGCTCGCCGGGGGCGCGCCATACGCCGCTGCGGTGCAGAAGGCCGCTGACGCGCTAGCGGGAGAGGTGTCGGTTGTGCTGAAGTCGCCCAATAACCTGCTTGGCATCGAATATATCAAAGCGATATCCGCTCTTGGAGCGCGGCTCACGCCTATGACGATAAAACGCGCGGGAGGGGAGCACGACGGGAGCGAAGGTTTATCCGCGAGCGCTGTCAGGAAAGCTTTGCTGTCAGGGGAAGCGGTAAAGCATTCCGGATGGAGCGACGCGTACACCCGCGAGGTAAGCGCCGGCAGGGGCCCGGTATCTATGAAAGCGGGGGAGCAGGCGATTATGTCGAGGCTTCGCGCACTGCGGGAGCTGTCGCAGACTCCGGGTGCAGCGGAAGGCCTTGACTCCAGGCTGCTGCGCTGCGCCGGCACGGAGCCGACGGTCGAGGGTATCCTCGCGAAAGCGAAAACCAGGCGTTACGCGATGTCACGGCTGCGCAGGATGCTCCTATGCGCGTGCATAGGCATAACGAAAGCTGACGCCGGCGCGCTGCCGCAGTACATCAGGGTGCTGGCTGCCAATGGCAGGGGGCTGCAGTTGCTGAGGGAGGCTCGCGGGAAGGCAGGGCTGCCGGTAATCACAAAACCCGCGTCTGCCCTGAAACTGCCGGAATCGGCGCGGGCAATGTTCATGCTGGAATCTGCGGCTACCGATTTCTACTCGCTGGCATACCCCGCGGAGGCCATGCGCATGGGCGGCCTCGAATGGCGGACAGGGCCGGTAATAGTTCGACACGACCGTGCATGGTAGCTAATCAGGTACTCCTGAAGGTAGTGGGTACCTGATCAGGCATTCATTCCTCAGCGCCGGCCCGGTCGCTTCCGCTTTGCCCGACCCCTGGTTTGGCGGCGCGGGCGCCTCTTGCCTCTTCGGAGAGCCTCTTCTTCTCAGTTGCGATTCTGCGCAGCCGTCTGCGCCGCAGGACATTATACCTTACTACAAGCGCGATGTACCCGGCTACGATGACAAACAGCACGAAAATGATTATTCGCGCCGCTCTGCCTGACAGTGTCTCTTTTAGCTGGGATTTGATGTGTTCGAAACGATGGAGGGCTATGCTCGTGTTGGCGACAAGGAGCACGGTGCCGTAGTCCTCGCTGCCCCGGGTCACCTTCACCTCGCCCAGGACATCCCCTTGCAAAACGGGGGCGACCAGGTCTTCGCCGTCCCTGACCGAGTAGATCGTCACATCCCTGCTGAAGTCGTCGGTGGCGGCGTTCTTCTCCAGCAGGATGGTAATTGAGTTCTCCGGCCGGAGGTTTACATAATCCGCGCCGTCGCCGTGGACGACGGGCGCCTTAGCCACAAGCTCGCTGGCGGAAAGCACCGTGCGCCAGCTATAGTTTGAAAACCCCCACTCAAGCAAGCGCTGCGACTCGGAGAGGTTGCGCATCAGCGCCGATTGATCCTCAAAGACGACGACGTCGGAACCCAGGACTACGGAAACCAGCGTCAGGCCGTCGGACTGCGCGTAAGCCACGAAGGAGTACCCGCCCTCGTATGACTGGCTGGTGATGCCTGAGACGCAGGGCCTGTAGTAATACTTGCTGCTGGAATTCAGCATTGAGTTTGAGCTGGTGAGCACGTATGTATCGGAATCATCCTCGTTGCCGACAATCCATCTGTACGTGCCGGATATCTCGGCGAACATCGGCAAGCTCATTGCTTCGCGGTAGATAATGAACTGATCCATCGCGGTGGTGTACTGGGCGTTGTCGTACCAGCCGTGGGTGTTGACGAAATGCGTGTTCTTGCAGCCAAGCTCCCTGGCGCGCTCGTTCATCAGCGACACAAAATTGCCGACGCTGCCCGCGACGCACTCGGCTAAAAAGTTGCACGCGTCGCTTGCCTCGCCGACATAAGCGCAGTACATCAGGTCGGATAAGGTTATTGTCTCTCCGGGCGTCAAGCCCAGCGTGTAGCTGCCTGTATCGGTCTCCTTCCAGGCAGTTTCAGAGACAGTCACAGGCCTGCTGATGTCGACGGCCCCGTTTTCAAAGGCGGAGACAGCCAGCATAAGAGTCATAGCGCGGGCAAGGTGGTCTGCCGGGTGCACATCGCGCGCGTTGTGCTCGAAGAGTATCGTGCCCGAAACCGGTTCCGCAAGTATGGCGCTTTTTGCTTCGAGCCTGGAAAAACGTGTTGCGGCGGAAGCGGGAGCAGAGCATGGCAGCGTTATCAAAGGCAGCAGAATCGATAAAATGGCTAACTTGCTGATTCTTTTCATACAAAACTCCACAGATGCTTCTACCAACGCGCCGCAGCGCTCGCAGCGCAGGAAAAATGCAAATCCGCAGGCTCGGACGATTGCTATTTTACTGCGGTTATGTTAGAATAAGGACATTATAACAGATTATAAAAGAAGTGCAATAGCTACCACCCACGTTTAGCTCGGGAGGAGTATAAGTAATGAAAATCAGGATCAAAAGGGCGGAGCTGATAATCGCCGCGTTGACAGCAGCCTTTGCCCTCTTTATCGGCGGATATTTCACAGGGCGCGGCAGCGTCGCAAACGTCGTCAAATACATGCCTGCGGAGGAGAGCCATGCGGAAGCATCCACGCAGCCGGCGGCCATGCACGACACAGACCAGGAGCCCGGCAGCACGGAAGCAGCGCCTGAGGTCGCGGTTGCGGGCGCCAGCACGAGCAACGGGCACAGCGAGCCGGCTGACAGCGGCGAGGAGGAGCCTGCGGAAGCAGACGATCTGCAACCGGGCGCTCCGCGCGCGGACGGAGGGAAGATCAACATCAACACAGCGACGAAAGCCGAGCTGATGGACCTTCCGAGGATAGGCCCGGTGATTTCCGAAAGGATCGTAACCTACAGGAACGCGAACGGGCCCTTCGAGAGAATCGAAGACATTATGAAAGTCACAGGCATTGGCCAAAAGACTTTTGACGGATTCAAGGACCTGATCACAGTAGGCTAATGTAATACAACGCCTGGAGATAGTGGGTACCTGAACAGACAAAAAACGTAAGGATATGGTTTTTTATGAGGATACTGGTTGTAGATGACGAGAAGCTGCTTGTCAAAGGCATTAAATTCAACCTCGAAAACGAAGGCTATCAAGTAGACGCCGGGTACAACGGGATGGAAGCCGTAGATATGGCCAGGAACGACAACTACGACCTCATCATTCTTGACATAATGATGCCCGAGCTGGAAGGGCTCGAAGCCTGCAAGCGAATACGGGAGTTCTCGACAGTCCCGATCATCATCCTCACAGCGCGCGGGGACGACATGGACAAAGTAATAGGCTTTGAACACGGCGCGGACGACTACATCACCAAGCCATTCAACATCATCGAACTCAAAGCGCGCGTGCGCGCCCTGCTGAGGAGGTCGGCCCTGGTCAACAGCGCCACAGGGTCAGTCATCAGCGTGGGGAACACAGAAGTCGACGCCGAGAAGAGGGTTGTCAAAAAAAGCGGGACGCCGGTGGAGTTGACGGTCAAGGAGTTCGACTTGTACGAGCTGCTTGCCAAGAACCCCGGCCGGGTATTCAGCAGGAACACGCTGCTGAACATAGTCTGGGGATACAGGTACCAGGGCGATATCAGAACTGTCGACGTACACATACGCAGGCTCAGAGAAAAACTTGAAGACAATCCTGCCGAACCGGAGAATATTTTGACAAAGTGGGGGGTCGGATATTATATCAGAGGCTAGAAAGCCGGGGTTTTTCGGAAGCATCCGCACGAAGTTCGCCTTGACGTACTTCTCTGTCATTGCAATCGTGCTTGTCCTCATGAACACATACTTCCTGCGGTCATCCCGCGACATGATCTTCGCCTCAAAACGCGCGTTCGTGCAGCACCAGGCCGCCGTCATCGCCCTGAGCCTGGAGGATTCGGTCGACACCGCGGACTCCCTCACAGCCGACGACGTGCTTAAAATAATGACTTCCATGCCCGATACGGCCAACATCACAAACACCGTCGTGACAGACGCCGAGGGGGCGATAGTATATGACCCCGCGATGAGCGGCGACGGCGAGGACTTCCCCTCCGGGCACATCCAAAGGGCGCTGGAAGGCTTCGACGTCTTCAATGCGAAGTTTCAGGGCGGCTCATTTACCAGCAGCGCGTTCACGCCCGTCATGAAACAGGGAGTCGTAGTCGGCGCGGTGTACGTCAGCGATGAAGACACGGAGCGCGGGACGCTGCTCGTGGATATGCAAAGCACGCTCAGGAGCATCTCGATCATAGTCGCCGCGTGTTCGGTCGCTATGGTCGCTTTCGTAATATGGTCCGTCATGCGCCGAATAACCAGCATCCTCAAAGCTATCAAGTACGTCCGGGAAGGCGAATATAACTACCATGTCAACATGCGCGGCAGGGACGAACTGGCGATGCTCGGCGATGAGTTCAACCGCCTTACCGACAGAATCAGGGAGACTGACGAGATCAGGCGGCGCTTCGTGGCAAACGCTTCGCATGAGCTGAAAACCCCTCTGGCGTCGATACGCCTCCTCAGCGACAGCATACTCCAAAATGAAGACATCGGGCGCGAGACCGTGCAGGAGTTCATCACCGACATCGGCGACGAAGCCGAGAGGCTTACCCGCACCACCGAGAAACTCATGACCCTCAACAGGCTCGACAGCCACATACCGGACGAGAACCGCGATATAGACATGCGCGAAGCAGTCCTTGACACGATTCGCCTGCTCAAGCCCCTGGCGCAGAGCAGGGATATATCTCTGGAACAGGAGCTTGCGGAAGGCTGCATAGTATACGCGCCCGACGACACGATCCACCAGATAGTCTTCAACCTGGTCGAGAACGCTATAAAATACAACAAGCCCGGCGGGAAGGTTACCGTCAGGCTTGAGTCGAACCAGAATACTGTCATCCTAACCGTGGACGACACGGGCGTTGGGGTGCCGGACGAGGATATGCCGCATATATTCGACCGGTTCTACCGCGTCGACAAAGCGAGATCCAGGGAGGCCGGCGGCAGCGGGCTCGGCTTGTCGATAGTGCGCGACGCAGCGCGCGAACTCAACGGGAAAGTCACCGCCGCGCGCCGTGCCGGGGGAGGGATGCGCTTTGAGACGCGCCTCGCGCTGTCAGTAAATGAACACCTTCTCGCCGACGACATGGACTTTTAGCAAGTTTGTGTTGCCAGTGTTGCCGATCGGAACGCCGGCAGTCAGCACCACGAGATCCCCCTCGCGGAAGTAGCCCTCGTCAAGGGCAATCCTCAGCGCGTGCTCGAACAGCTCCGATGTGTCAGTCTCCCTTTGCGTCAGGACAGGCACGACGCCCCATTCCAGCTTGAGCTGGCGGGCCGAAACCGGATCCGGCGTGCACGCGATTATCGGGCACAAAGGACGGTACTTTGCGGTGCTCCGGGCTGTTATGCCGGACATCGTTACCGTAAGGATCGCAGCCGCGTCGAGCTCGTGCGCAGCCGTGACCGTAGCGTGGGAAATCGCGTTCGTTATCGACTTTTCGGGAACATGGATGTCTTTTATGAACCTTTCGCGGTAGTCGATGCTGTTTTCGATACGCTCCGCGATTTTCGCCATAGCCGATAAAGCGGCGACCGGGTACTTGCCCATCGCAGTCTCTCCGGAAAGCATAATCGCGCTGGTGCCGTCGTAAATTGCGTTGGCGACGTCTGAAGTCTCGGCGCGGGTTGGCCTGGGGTTGTTGATCATGGACTCGAGCATCTGGGTCGCCGTGATGACCTCCTTGCCCCGGTAAAGCGCCTTGGTTATAAGCTCTTTCTGGATTATCGGGAGCTCCTCGAAAGCGACTTCGACACCGAGGTCTCCGCGAGCGACCATGAGCCCATCCGCGACGTCGAGTATCGAGTCTATGTTCTTTATGCCCTCGGCGTTCTCAATCTTCGCGATTATCCTGATCTTATTCTTTCCGTCGACGCGGGCCAGCTCTGATTTTATCTCCCTGATATCGTCGGCGCTGCGCGCGAACGACGCCGCGAGGATATCAAAGCCGTTTTCGGCGATAAAGCGCAGGTCGGCGCGATCGGTGCTGCTGATGTAGGGCAGGCTCAGCTTCACTCCCGGCACATTTACGCTCTTCCTGTTCGAGACAGGGCCTCCGTTGACGATTGTCGTCAGGATATCGTTCCCGGAAACCGAGTCGACAGAGAGTTCGATAAGCCCGTCGTCAATCAGGATCCGCGTTCCGGGCTTTACCTCCTTAGGCAGCCCTGCGAAAGATATCGATGCGCGGGATGCGCTGCCGGAGATTTCGTCGGCGGTGAGGGTAAACGGGTTGCCGGCGACAAGCTCGACCTTGCCTTCCTCGAAAGTCCCGAGCCTGATTTCCGGGCCTTTGGTATCCGCGAGCATTGCAATCGTAGCGCCGCACTCGCCGCAGACTTCGCGGAAGTTGTTGATCCTGGCAGTCTGCTCCTCGTGCGTGCCATGCGAAAAGTTGAACCGGGCGACGTCGAGGCCCGCGCGTATCAAGGAGCGCAGTACTTCGCGGTCGTCCGTAGCCGGCCCCATGGTAGCGACTATTTTGGTTTTTCTCATAAAGCGAAATCCCCTTTATTAACCATAATGTATCGGAGTAGCGGTGAATGTATACGATAGACGAGATAAACGATCTGCTTGACGAAGTGGCGGCGGATTTGCCGGGCGAGCTGTTCCGCGACCTTAACGGCGGGGGGTGCCTGCTGCCCGAAGTGAAGCTGAGCGAAGCCGACCCCGACGGGGGGCTCTACACCCTTGGCGAGTACCGCCGCGACCAG
>Ga0082212_10002544_pt1 | contig 26527 bp, 22 predicted proteins | sample TergutNt197P3_FD_71548 | JGI IMG/M metagenome (GOLD analysis project Ga0082212, IMG submission 71548) | Neocapritermes taracua P3 segment gut microbial communities from Petit-Saut dam, French Guiana - Nt197 P3 | ecosystem: Host-associated > Arthropoda: Insects > Digestive system > Gut ...
CAATATTGCAGGTGAAGAACGGCTTTATATTCCCACCGAACACAATGTTTATCTGCTTCCTCGCGACCTTTACAAAAAAGGCGGACGGCTTATGCAGGGGGCAATGGAGAGCTTTTTGCGTGACATGACACTGGCTTGGTGGTTTGATGGAAAAGGGAAAAAGGTCTATTTAATAAAAGATGAATGTCATATCGCTACTAATAATCTCGACAGTTTATCAGAAACATTTTTTACTAAAATATATAATTATTCCGCAACACCAAAATTATCACGAGGACAACGCCCCGATGTTGAGATTAAAAATATTGACGCTGTAAACGCCAAACTAATCAAAGACATTGAACTAATAGAGGATACAGTCAAAATTGCTGATGCCGTTGATAAGTTTGAAGAAATCAAGGTACAATATCGCAACCTATTAGGCGTTAATCCCTGCCTTATTATTCAAATATCAAACAAGGATAAGGCTGACGAAGAAATTGAAGAAATAAAGGCGGTGCTGGATAAGCACCAAGACTTAAAATGGATGTTAATTGTAAACGATGATAAAGAATGCGATACTAACGATACATTCAAGGCGAAAAAATTGCATATCAACAAGTGGAAAGATTATGCAAAAGAAAACACATCAACGATAGATGTTATTATTTTCAAGATGGTAATAACTGAAGGCTGGGATATTCCTCGTGCGTGTATGCTTTATCAGGTGAGGGACAGTAAGAGTAAGCAATTAGACGAGCAGGTTATGGGGCGTGTTCGCCGTAACCCGCGTTTACTTGATTTTGAAATTTTATCAGATGAGGCACAGAATTTGGCAATGACTTCGTGGATATGGGGTATTATTCCCGAAGATTTGAAAAAGAGCTTCGGTGTCAAGTTATGGCAGGATAGCAGTATTCTTACTGATGAAATCAAGGTTAAGACAACAAGGTTGAAGCCGTTGACAGAAAGGCAGTCATTTGACATTGCGAGGTTTTTAAGTGAGCAACCCATCGTTTCCGCCCCGTCCAATATTTTCAGCTTGTATCGTAGTTTTAAGAACGCCGAAATGAGCGTTCAGAAAATGGGAGAAGAATATACAACGGATTATTCTAAGTGGCGAGAGTTTGCTGAAAACATAGAAGCTGTGGCAACCGAAAGTAGCCGGTATATTTGTGATTATACAAGTAGTATGGAAGTGGTGCAGGACGCAAGTGGTCAGGCTGTCGAAGTGTCTTTTGCTCTTTCTTCGCATTATACCGATAACGAAAACTATGTAAACATCGCTGACTGGATTTGGAAACGGAATGATGGCAGAGATAGATTCTCATTTGATAGCGAAGCTGAAAAGCAATGGACAGAAATCTTAAAAGACCTTGCAAAAGAAGATAATGCAGATGGCGGCAGAATTGGTAAAAGGCTCACGGTTGGGAAGAAAAATCCCAATGCCGGACGCATAAATATGTTTGGTGAAGTTGAACCCAAATTTGTCGGTCACACAAAGCAAGTCTACTTATGGGGGAAAAACTACGTTCCGAACTCGTTAATAAAATTCGAGTATTATTTAGGAGCGCTACACTCCTCATACCCCGATTTTGTGATGAAGGACAGCTATAACCGAATCCATATATTTGAAGTAAAGAGTGTCAACATTTCTTCGAGTATGGTTGGCGGTTTTAATAATGCTCTTTATAAGGCAAAGTTAGAGGAATTAAAAAAGGCGTATAAACAGACTTCTAAACTAACAAGCCAGATATTCTACCTCCCCATTTTGCGTGATGACGCTTGGCGGATATTCCAGTATGTTGACGGTGAGGAGAGGACTTTATCAAAAGATGAGTTTGTGAGTTTTTGTAAAAACCCTTGATAGCAGAGCAGGACAATAACTCCTCAAACCTTCTTCACACTATTGTTGAGTAACGATGAGCTTAAAAAGCAGGTTCTCGGTATCTTCACGGACGAGATTTATGAGAGTCTGCGTGACGCATAAGGAGGATAATAATGTCAAAAGGTATCGTCTACATCTTAACAAATCCGTCCCTTGATGGTTGGGTTAAAATCGGTATGTCCGCCCGGAATAACATTGACACTCGGCTTGCTGAGTTGAACAGCCCTGCGAATATACCCTTGTCATATCGTGCTTATGCGATATATGAGGTAGACAAGCCACAGGACGTTGAGAAGCATATTCATAACCTATTCGATATTATTGACGAAAACCTCCACGCACGGGAAACTTTGGCGAGCGGCAGAGTCCGGGAACGCGAGTTCTTCCGTATATCTCCCGAAAGGGCGTATGCTGTATTCAGTTCGGTAGCAAAATTGCGCGGTGACGAAAGCAATTTGAAACTTATTGTACCGAATGATGAGCAGATAGAGGAAGTACAGATAGCAGAGCAGTCGAGGCGTCGCCCAAATTTCAAATTTTCTATGTTGAGTATTCCTGTTGGGACTGAACTGCGGTTTTCATACAATGAAGAAATTGTTTGCCGCACAAAGGATTTGAAGAATAAAGTTGAGTACGAAGGCAACGAGTACACTTTATCAGGGCTGGCATCCAAACTACTTGTTGAGAAGCATGGGTGGAGAGATGGCGTTTCCGTACAAGGCTCTTGGTATTTTACCTATCAAGGCAGCACGCTGTCAGATTTACGGGATTTACAGGAGCGTAAACAAATGGAGGAACAAGAGGAATAAGCACATACCCCATTTAATGCTTTTGCAAGAACGGAGTAGCCAGCATAAAAAATCCCACACTAAATTGAAATATTGATTCCCTGCACCGCCTTAGATACAGTAAATGTAATCTGATTTAAGGCGGTGTTTTGTTGTGTTCGTAAGTTTGCGTTGTAACTGGAAAAATTTTCAGCACCCCCATAAGCCGACGGTATTTCCAAACAAATCTTAAAAGAACTGGCGCACACACATTTTACCGTGCGCCAGTTTTTCTTTGCGTTCCAACAACCCTGCCTGCGGGCATTTTCCCCAAAAATAATGCTTGCAAATGCCAAAAACTTGAGCTACAGTCTCCTTATATAGCCCGTAATAACGGGAGAAAAGGAGGAAAACTCTTGGATAATTATTTGGAGCATAATGATGACCCTGCGTTGTCTGACTTATTCGAGGACGGTGAGATTCTTGGTTTTTTTGCAACGCTTGAGGAAGCGATGGAGGCTTGCGAACAGCTCCTAATAGATGAAGGGATAGAAGGGGCTGAGGATATTGGATAAATGCTTGAAGTGCGGGACTATTCTCCGCACCCAGAGCAAAGAACTCACGCACCCGTGCAAAAACCCAAATTGCCACGGGCGAACAGTAGGCATCTCCCGCTATTGTACCGAAGTGGCGCAACAGCTCTTTGACTCTGGGTACAGGATAATCCAATGCTATGCAAATATTTATCCGTCTGAGGGTGTGCAAGGTAGTTACATAATTGAAATTAGCGTCCTGTTTGATATGTTTTATCCGTTAGAAATGTTTGAGATGCTGCCGGAAGGATATATGTGTACCCACGAACATTTCGATAGTCATACCTTTACAATATTGCACTATCGACAAGACCCGTTCGTGCTTGCCTTAACTCCACATCAAGAGCTTAAAGTCGAGCTGCGAAGGTTGTTGCGATGGGTACAGGAGCAGGAAGAACAACGCAACTCTGTTTATATTTTAGCTGGGTGGCTGACATAAAAGTAGTTTCGGTCAAATGCTGCCTGCGTACATTTTCCCCAAAACCGTAAGTGATTTTTCTTGAATCCATAGGATATTTGTGGTATAATGTCGGGTATGTAGCAGATATACTCGTGGTTTCTGCTCACAACAAAAGTTAGCCAACTTTAACAGCGTCCTTAGTGGCGCAAATCTATTTTAAGGGGGTTGGGCTATATGGAAGACATACTGCGAAAACCCCCTATCAATTTCGATGATAATGCACCGTCTGTGCAATACGAGAAGGTGCGTCCTATTCCTTCTCTGAACCTTGCAGAACTCACCGTGCTGGACTGTATCAGACCTATCGGTGATGAACTTACACTCATATTTCATTGTGAAGCCGTTAAAAGATACCGTGGGCTTTGCCTTGCGTGTGGAAAGTCGAAAAACCATTACTCACTCGGATTTCATAATAGCGATAGGCTCGTGCATGATATAAGTATGGGGCTTATACACATTGATTTAATGGTGAAAGCTCGCCGTTACAAGTGTAATGACTGTGGTGCGTCTTTCACGCATCCATTCGAGTCAATTATGGAAAATCAGCAATTTACGAAACGGTTGTATGAACAAATTAAAGTTCGTGCGCTCAGGGGGACTTTTTCTCTCATTGCCGATGAATACGGCATTTCGATAACAACAGTAGCGAGTATCCTTGCCGAACACGCAAAGGAACTTGAAGCGAACAGGAAAGTTATTGCGCCGCGTGTTCTTGGCATAGACGAGAAACACATAGTCAACGAGAAACGCGGCGTACTGGTGGATGTTGAACGCGGCATTTTGTTGGAGATGACCCCTGATAACAAGACCCAGACAATGCAAGCTGCCATTGAATCCCTTGAAAGGTATTCGGAGAACATTAAAATCGTGACGATAGATATGTGGGCGCAGTATGTGGGTGTAATTAAGGAGTGTTTACCAAACGCAGTAATCGTAATTGATAGATTCCATGTGATACAAAACCTATACAAGAAAATTGAGGCAACAAGAAAAGCTCTGTTTTCTCATTTGAAAACAAGCGTAAATGCCCTGCCTGATGGAGAAGTAAAGACTCATAAGTTGGAATTGCTGACGAGGTTGGGTAAGAATGTCTATTTGTTCAAATTTGGTGCTAAAAAGCTAACGGAGAAGCAAGACCGTGCGAGTTTAATGGCTGAGTTATGTGCGGAGTTTTCTGAACTCAATCTATTGCGGCTTCTCAAAGAGGGTGCTGAACGCATATATGACGCAGACACACGCGAGGAAGCGGAAAAGCGATATGTCGAGTGGGTTGAGCTAATTCCACCCGCTACGGACGAGCTTTATAAGGCGATGCACACGCTCAACAGGTCAATGGAACGGTGGAAACCTTACATATTCAGCTATTTCGATGAGGGCTGCCAATTCACTAACGCGGCTACAGAAGGCGTAAACAGTCTTATTGGACACCTCAACAACGAAGGACGCGGATACAAATTTGAAACTCTGCGTGTTAAATGCTTGTTCCACGAAAATGCCGCTGACAAACCCCGTTATATGAAACGTGGCAACAAAAAGGTTTATGATTTTAACAAGGACAGGCCGATAATGCTTGAACAAACAGGGGTTGGTTGGGGACAACAAGATTTACTGGATGACCTGCTCAACTCAGTTCAAGTTTCAGGTGGCGGGGCAGTTATCTCAACGCTGCTTGAAGAATTTACATCTACGCTGTAACCTTTTACAATAAGAAACGCACGCTTGGATTTCGTTCTCCTGCGTGCGTTTTATTTGTGATTCCTCACTATCGTTCCCACGGGGTCAAGTTTTGAAGAATGGACTTAGCTTCCTCAATAGTATGTTTGGGCGGTACTCTGTCCGTAAGGATTTCCTCATACATATCAAAGACCGTTTCAGATAATTCGAGTAATTCCAGCTTTTCGGCTTTTCGTATGACTGTGGTGATTTCTTGTGTTCTCAGACCATTAACAGGTAGTCCGAGTATTATACGCTCCTGTCTTGGGGTGAACACTGTCCCATACGGGTTATACCCCATTTCTTCTCTCTGCCCATAATTAAACCTCGCTCCCATACCGCAACACCTCCTTTGTATTCGGGCCATACATAAATTATAGTTGAATACAAAGGGAAATTCTACTCCACGCAGGCTGTGTTTTCGAGAATTAGGCCGACGGTGGAGTTCAGAATACGAAAAATGTAGTGGAGTGGCTTATGTGGTTTTGGAAAATCCCACGCTAAATTTTAGATAAACTTCCACTATTTTCACTTGACACATATCATAGCCCATACTATAATGATTTGATGGAGGAACGGAATAAACGCCCTGTAAAAAGGAGGATACATAACCATGTTTGATATACAAAAAGACCGAATCGCGCAAAACCGCGCAAAAGCCGGAAGCCGTATTCTGCGCCGCTCGCTCAGCATCCTGCTTTGCTTTTCTCTGTGTTTGCCGTGGGCTACGGCGTCCATACCAATCATTCAAGGAGCGGAAACGGGCGACCATGAACTGGTGGAGATTTCCACGCTGCTGGACAACGGCACGGGCGTGACCATCCTCGGTATGCAGACCGCCAACGGTTCCGCCTACTGCGCCGTCTACTGCATCGAAAAGGGCAGGGAGACGGGCTCCTCCTACAATACTTCCCTCGACAAGTCGGGCGCGGGCTGGAGCAGCCCCTACAGCGATCAGATGTTTTGGATCGTCCAAAACGGCTACAAAGGCAATCTTTCCGGCGGAAGCCTGAGCGGCGGCATAAACAGTTACGGGCTTACGCCCGAAGAAGCGTATATCGCCACTCAGTGGGCGATTTGGCATTTCAGCGACGGGTTCATGCCGCCGGGCGGCGCAGACGCCAACATACTGTTGATGTATAACGCTCTCGTCACCGGAGCGTCGGGCGCGGAAGCCTACAACCCGCTGTCCGGCGGCGATCCTGAAATAGAGATATTCTTCGAGTACAACGGCGGTTACGACCCCGTAACGGGCTATTTCGGACCCCTGAAGCTCGAGGTCGCTTACATGAATATGCCTTACAGCGACAAGATTTGGAACACGCACATCCCCGTGAAAGTCATCGGAGGCGCGGGAGCCATCCTTCGCTCGTATCCGTCAAACGGCGTGCTGGGGAACCAAACCACCATGTACAGCGGCGACGAGTTTTACGTTGAATTGGGCTTTGGTCTCTCAAGCGGTTCGATGGAAATTGTCCATGCCGAGGCGTCCGTCGACTGCTCGGTGACCGACGAGGGATTTTACTTTTGGAGTCCTTCCAGCGTCGGCGTCCAAGCCATTTGCGGCTGGGGCGATTACCGCGTCAAAACCGAGAGTATTATCAACGGTGAGGGCGGCTTTTCCGTTGTATCTTTCATCGTCGGAGGTAAAAAGACCGTCTCCGGGAACCCCGCGGTTCCAAGGGATTTCATCTTCACACTGGCCGAGAGCAACAGCTCGTATACGTCAAACGGCCTTGCAATCACCGCCACAGTCTCGGGCGGGGAGTTTACCTTTCCGACAGTCGTCATGCCGTACACATACGACACCCCCGACGTTTACTATTACAAAGTGTACGAGGCCGATTACAGCGACGATGAATGGACATACGACACCCAGGTGCGCGAGGTAAAAGTCGCGGTCAACGGCGGCAGCCCCGTCGTTACATACACCAAAGGGGACAGGGAGTTCAAAAACATTTGGGACGGAGATTCCGGCGCGCCGTCGGGCGAGCTGATTGTCAAGAAGGAACTGGGCGCGAACCACGCCGATTGGGGCGTTACCTCCAAAACGGAATTTCAAGCAACGATCAAAGACGTCACCAACGGTGCTTACGTCCTGCTTACGGGAACGGGTCCGGTCTACGAATTTAACGGAACCGCCGCTTCGGGCAGCTTGATTACCTTCAGCGCGGGACAGGAAGCGACGGTCGTCAACCTCCCCGCGGACGTCACCTACCGCGTCGAGGAGGCCGGCGGCGCGCATTATACGGCGGGCGGAACCCCAACGGTGCTTGTTTCCGACGGAGAGACCGCCCAAGTGACGATTGTGAACAATTATGAACATGGCACGGGCGTTTTGATTGTCAACAAGCGTTTGGAAGGCTCATACTCCGATTGGGGCGTTACCCCGAATGTAAATTTCTATGTAAAGATCAAGGACGCCACCATGGGCAACACCCTGATCTTCAAACCCGCGCCGGAGCCTGACGGCAGTTATCTATGCGTCGGGAATGAAACCGACGGGTTGAGCGACCCGGCAAGCTACTCCGGTTTCACCGTATCCGAACTCCCGGTCAGCGAGGGGAAACCGCTGCGCGTATCCAACCTTTGGGCGGGCAGGGCGTATGTGGTTGAAGAGACCTCCGGCGCAGGGGTGCAGCATTACGCGGTCTCTTACGAGGGCAACAACGTCACCCTGACGCAAGGAGCCAACAAAACGGTGACGGTGGTGAATCATTACGATCTCGGCACAGGCGGCCTTATCGTCAACAAAAGCCTTGCCGGAAGCTATACGGCTTGGGACGTTGACGCCGGAACGGTGTTCAAAGCCGTCATCAAGGACGTGTCCCGCAATAACCATCTGCTGTTCAAGGACACGCCGGAACCCAACGGCAGCTATCGGTGCGTCGGCAATGACGTTGACGGTCTGAGCGAGCCTTACGACGGCAATGTGATCATGGAACTGCCCTTTTCCGTTTCGCGCCCTCTGACCCTTTTGAACCTTTGGGCCGATACCGCGTATGAAGTAATCGAAGAGGGCGGCGCGCATTACACCACGCAATATATCGGCAACAACGTATCCTTCCCCGATGGGGAGAATCGCACGGTGACGGTCGTCAACACTTATGAACACGGCATGGGCAACCTTGTCGTCAGCAAAACACTCGGCGGCGATTATACCGCTTGGGGCGTCAACCCGTCAACAGTGTTCAGCCTGCGGGTCAAAGACCGCGTCACGGGCGAGTATTTGCGCTTCCTCGGATACGGGCCGGACTATGAATACAGAAGCCATAGCGGGAGCGGCGACAGCTCCTCCGGCGACATCCTCACCGTCAGCTCGGGTCAAAACATACTGATCAAGGGACTGCCCTCCGGCGGGGTGTATGAAATCGAGGAACTGTTTGAGGATCACTGCGCGGTTTCCTATACGGGCAACGGCGTCTCGGTCAGCGACGACGGAAACAGCTTCGTCACGGTAAACAACGAATATATTTCCGGCACAGGCGCGCTGATCGTCAATAAAAAACTGGCGGGCGGCTATGCCGACTGGGGCGTGGACAGCAACGTCACGTTCAAAGCCCGGATCAAAACCGCCTCCGGGGAATTCCTGCGCCTGAAAGGGAGCGGACCGGTCTACGTGTATGACGGAATCGGCGCCGCGGGCGATCCCATCACCGTCAGCGCGGGTCAGCCCGTCAGGATCACAGGCCTGCCGGACGGCGAATACACCGTAATTGAGGATGCCGGCTCTTATAGCAGTGACTGCCGCTATGAGGGCGGCGCGGCCGCCGCGGTCATCGCCGGCGGGCAAAACAGCACGGCGACCATCACCAATACGTACGAACACAAAACAGGCAGCCTGATCATCAGCAAGCGGCTTGCCGGAAGCTACGCGGACTGGGATGCGGATCACAAGACCGCGTATCAGGTGCGGATCAAAGACGTTACCAATAACAATTATCTTCTCTTCACCGGAGATGGAGCGGAATATTATTGCTACGGGAACAGCGGCAGCGACGACAGTTCCACCGGCGGCGTCATCACCGTCAGCGCAGGTCAGCCTGTGACGGTGACCAATCTGTGGATCAACTGCAGGTACCTTGTCGAAGAAGTCGGCGGCGCGAACTACACGGCGTCCTATGAGGGAAATAACGAGGTGTTCCAGCAGGGAAAAAACATGACGGTCACGGTCGTCAACACCTATCAAAGCAAACCGGGCGGCGACCCTAAACCCCCCGTCCGGCCCGACCCGTACACACCCGGAGGAACCGACCCCGACGCGCCGCCTGTGCCGACGAATCCTGAGAATACCCTTGTACCCGACATAGACGAGGAAGGCAATTTGTTTTATATAGAGTTTGACGACGAAGGCGTCCCCTTAGGCGAGTGGTATTGGGACGACGACTTGGGAATGTGGATCTTTGACGAGGATATACCGCTCGGCGACTGGGATATGCCCAAAACCGGCGGCACGCCCCTCCATTACTACCTGATGCCGCTTGGCCTTCTCATGATCAGTATGGGATTGTTTTTGTCATTCTATGGGTACCGGCCAAAAGCGCACGGCAGAATAAGCTGGAAGCCATTCCGATAAAGTGCCGCCTTGACAGAAGCGGCGCAAATGATGAACTACGACCAGGCAAGGGAGATCATCGGCCGTCTAACGGTGAGAGCACCGTCTGCGCATAAGTGAGCGGGTCGCTGGTGTGAATGCCGCCGAACTTTCCGTCGGCTGTCAGGAACTGCGCGCTCCGTTTCAGCGATACGCCCAGCTGCCGCAGAACGTCATGCGTCACCCGGCATTGACGCCGGGCGGCAAGGATGCGTTTGGCATAGGTGATGCCGATGCCGGGGACGCGGATCAGCATCTCATAACCGGCGGTGTTGACTTCCACCGGGAAGAGATGCAGATTGCGCAGTGCCCAAGCCGCTTTCGGGTCGTAATCGATCGTTAGGTTGGGGGCGTCCCCCGGTGCGATCTCCTCCGGCTTGAACCCGTAAAGCTGCATCAGCCTGTCGGCTTGATAGAGCCGGGTCATCCGCCAAAACGGCGTTGAAACCGCCGGGCGTTCCTCGTAACCCTCGGCTTGGCGGCGGTATTGATAGGGTGTATAGTACACCCGCCGCAGACGGAATTTGCCGTATAGAGCGTTTGATAAGTTGAGGATGGTGTAGTCGTCCTCCCCGGTGCTGCCCGCCATCAGCTGGGTGGTCTGCGACGTGGCAAATTTGGATTTCCATTTGCTATCACTGTTGCCGTCTGCCGCTTCCCGGATCAGGCGGCTGATTTGCTCCATGGGTTGGAGGATGTTGCTTTTGTTCTTGTCATACGCGATGGTTTGATACCCTTCACTTTTCGCCACTTCAATGTTGACGCTCAGCCTGTTGGCATAGAGACCGGCCTGCCGGATCAGTTCGGGGTCGGTTCCGGGCATCACTTTGGCATGGAGATACCCTTTGTAGCCCATGTCCATGCGCATGATGCGCATGGCTTCAACGATCAGTTCTTCGGTGTAATCCGCGTTTTGAACAATGGCCGAGGTGATGAACACCCTGCCGCCGTTGGACATCGCGGTGTCAAACGACAACTGCGCCAGTTCCCGCGGCGTGTTGGTGTAGCGCGTTCTGCCCTCATTGCCGCAGCGGCAGCCGCAGTAGGAGCAATTGAAGATGCAGTCGTTGGAAAGCATGGATTTGGGAGGGGTCTGCCCTTGTTTGGGCGACCGTATGCCGTTTTTAATCTCTTCGAGAGCCTTAGTTTCGTTGTCCGCCACGTCGTACAGCGAATCCTCGGCCATCAGGTTATATTTGCTCTCTATGGTGAGTGCTTGCTTACAATGAATGTTGACCATACCGTTCCCTCTTTTTCACAAAAGCACATATGTTCTTTTTAACAGTATATGGGAACGGATCGGCAAAGTCAAGAACAAAGTTTCGATTTCATTGAAGGAGGATTTCCATGAAACGTGTCCTCAGTGTTTTACTGCTGTTTGTTCTCTGCGGCTGCGCGGGGCAAGACAACCATCCCGCGCACCAAAAATATCAAACCGGCTTTACTGAATATTTCGATACTGTTATCCTCATCACAGGATTTGCCGAGACGGAAGAGGAATTTGATCGGTACGCAGAAATTATAACAGAGCGTTTGGCCGAGTTGCACCGCTTGTTTGATATATACAATGAGTATAAAGGGATAAACAATCTGTATACCGTCAATCAAAACGCAGGGTTATCACCTGTGGCGGTTGACGGGGAATTGATCGACATGCTGCTTTTGGCGCGGGAGGGGTATGAACTTTCGGGCGGAGCCGTCAACATCGCATTAGGATCGGTGCTGCGCATTTGGCATGAATACCGCGCGGAGGGCGAAAAATTGCCGCCGATGGAAGATTTACGCAAGGCCATGGAGTTGACCGATATGGAAGATGTGCTGATTGACCGAGAAGCGGGCACCGTCTTTCTGCGAAAAGCCGGGATGTCGCTCGACATCGGGTCGGTAGCCAAAGCATATGCGGCGCAGCTGGCCGTGCAAGCCGCCGCCGACGCGGGGATGCGGTCGGTGCTGGTCAGCGCGGGCGGGAACATCGTCTCCTTTGGAAAACCGCTGGACGGCGAACGCGACCGCTGGATCGTCGCCATTCAAGACCCGGATAACCCCAATTCGGACATATACGCCGACACCATTTACGGCACAGACCTGACGGTATCATGCAGCGGCGGGTATCAGCGCAACTACACCGTAGACGGGCAAATCTATCATCACATCATCGACCCGGAAACACTCATGCCGGCCAACCGTTTCAAGCAAGTGGCCGTTATCCATCCAAACGCGGGGCTGGCCGACCTGCTCTCGACCGCGCTGTTTATCCTTCCCTATGAAGAAGGCGCGGAGCTGGCGGCGGCGTGCGGCGCGGATGTATTGTGGATAGACCTAGACGGGCAGTGGTATGGAACCGAAGGATATATAAAAATCTCGAAAAAACTGAGCGGGTATTCGGCCTCGGATTGACGCAAAAAAACTGCTCCGTATAGTTCCCGCCAATGCGGCAGACTATAGGGAGCATGAGAGGTACAATCGTTTATCTGCTTGCGGGATTGCTTTTGATAACCGGGTGCGTGGAAGCGGACATCACGCCGCCGGATGCGTTCTCTATGCCGCCGGAGGGTTCGCCCGGTTCCAGCCCCAGCCCCAGTTTGGATCCCGACCCAAGCCCGGAACCCAGCCGCGCCGCCCAGCCTGAGCCAAGTGCTGAACAGGAACCCGTTGTGCTGGCGGCGGAATGGGATGTTTTAAGCGATCCCGGTTATCGTCAAGTGAGAGCCTATCGGCTCGGCGAGTATGTTGTCAAAAACGCCGAAGGTGAGCTGGTTACCCAAAACTACATCGGTGTGCCGGGCTTTTTGTATATTTTGAACGGCGAGCGGGCGGTCATTCAAAACAGCTCGTCTGTTGTCATTCAAGATGCCGAAGGCAGGCAAACCAACACGGCGTATTTTATGATCACGCACACAGAAACAGAAAACCCGCTTGCCTTCAAAGAGGAAGAGATCATTCAAAAGACGCCGGTTATCATAGACGGGCATGACGGGATCATGATCGAAACCGCCGCCAACGGGCTGTATACCAAAATCTACGCCGTGAACCATGACGGGGTTCACTACAGGTTTATCTATATAGCCGAAGAGGGCAAGGCCGACGACCGCGGGGATCGGATGGTTTCCAGCTTTCGTTTTGGCTTTATGGATTGACCGGGGGTTTCCAATCCGCCATCACCTCGTCAAAACCCCTTGCAACACCCCTATGTCCGGTCAGGATGAGGTCAATACCCTCCAAAGCCGCGATTTTTCGCAAAGATTCTTCTACCCGCTTTTTATCCATATTGAAAATGCCGTGAACAGGGCGCGCTTTTTGCTTGACCACCCTGAACGCGTCCCCGGCGAACAACACCGAACCGTCAATCACATACGACATGGAGCCGGGCGTATGCCCCGGCGTTTCGATTGCCTTCACACGGATCGACCCGACGTCCACTTCGTCGTTATCCTTCAATAGGGTATAACGCGCATTGATCCCTTTGTTGTAAAACAAACCGTATTTTCGGACGGTTTTCTTGGTGACCATCGGCTCTTCATCCCGCGAGAGGTAAACCATTGCGTTTGGGAATACCGAAAGCCCGCCCGCGTGGTCGAAATCGGTATGGCTCAAAAACAAAGCGGAAACGCGGCCGGGGTCGATCCCCAGTTTGGCGAGTTCCCGCCGGATCACGCCCGGCGCGTAGCCGGAATCCAGGGCGATCAGTTCGTCCCCTTTTTGGATCAGATAAAAGTTGGACGCCCCGGCTTTCACCGCAACAATGGCATCGTTCACCCTGCTTGTTTTCACAGGCTTGGCGATCCCAAGCAAGCAGATCAGCCGTGCCGCGCAGTTGGTTAAAATCATTTTCATAACGGTATTATACCGGATAATTCCTCACACCGCAAGAACTTGTATAGAGCGATAAAATGTCTGCAAATACTTTTTCATTGCATAAACGAGTTTAACATGATATAGTGTTATGTATCAATATTAGTGAATTATATTTTATGCGAAGAATAACAATTAGCATCAACGACGCCGAAATGGAGAGTAATATGTATTATCCCTTTCAAATACCTTATATTCTAAGTAAAGAGTTTTCGGAACATTTAGAATATAAAGAGACTTCAATTGCCGGTTATAAAGATTTTGTTATTTGTTTTTGGGAAATATCGTCTATAACAAACAATAGAAACTGTATTACAAATATAGTTATCGCGGATGGTTGCATTGACCTTGTTGTGGATTACGATCAAAAGCAAATAGGTTATGCGGGAATGTCTGAAACTCGATATGATTTTAAGATTAATTTGCCGTCCCGTTCGTTTGGGGCAAGATTAAAGCCGGGAGCGTTTCATGTGCTTACCGGCATTTCTGCTGCAAAAGCCCTTAATGATTATTTACCAATACATATAACGGATAAGCACTTTAAGGTTGATAAATTTTTTACATTGTCTTTTAATGAGGCAAAAGAGATGTTTATATCCTATATCGGAACATTAATAAAAGATAAGCCGAACAATAGATTCGTTACTCTTTTTGACGAACTATATACCGGCATTCCTGATTCGGTTCTCGAAATTTATAAAAAATTAAATTATAGTCCTCGGCAATGCCAACGTCTCTTTATAAAAAATTATGGATTTTCTCCAAAATTTGCATTGTGTGTTCTTCGTTTTCAAAAATGCCTAGAAATGATTATCTCAAGAGGTAATTCTCCAAACGAACTTTTGGACGAATTAAATTATTACGACCAATCACATATAATAAACGATTTCAAACGTTATATAGGGATAACTCCGTTTGAATTGGTTAAGCGTTATAATATGTCGCATTTTTACAATAACGCTTAAAATCTTTATGATACCATGTATTTATTAAATATGGAAAGGATAATACATTATGGTAATGCCTTATTTACAATTCAACGGTTGCTGCGAGGAAGCTCTTAAATTCTACGCAAATGCTTTCGGAGGAAAAATCAACGCGTTATCACGGCTAAACAGCGACCCTAAAAACCCTGTAATGCACGCCGAGGTTACATTAACTGAATCGGGAGGCGGCGTGTGCGGCGGGGATATAGACAAACCCATACAGATTTCCGGCATGTCTATTCTTGTTTTCTTGCCGACGCGAGAAAAAATCGAAGAGGTCGCTTCTAAACTTGCCGATGGCGGCACTCTTGTCAGCGGTTTCACACCGCACCCGCCTCCCGATGACCACGGCGGCGGCGCAGAGGTGCTTGACAAGTATGGCTATACATGGTTTTTATGTGCATAGAGACATTGACAACTGCTTAATAAGCATAATTCCACGCCCTGCGTCCGTGTCGGATGCCGTCAAACAAAGCGGGGTTGAATCCTTTTGGAAATTGGTTGACATAATGCTTCCCTCATGATATAGTGAGCGGCGGAAGGGCGGTGACGCCTTATGAAAGTTCTCTATCTCATCCACTATGCGGGGCAGGGCGGCACCGAGCGGTATGTTTTGTCGGTGGCGAAAAAGCTCTCGGAGAGCGGACAAGTCACTCCTTATTTCGCCTATACCGAAGACGGGATGCTGCGGCAGCGTATGGAAGAGCTGGGCGTCCCGGTCTGTAAAATCAATATGAAAAACCGTTACAGCCGGAGCGCGGCGAAAACCATTGCGAATTTCTGCCGTGAGAACGAAATCGACGTCATCCACACCCATTTCCTGCGGGAAAATTATATCGCCCTTCTCTCCAAACGGTTCTATAAAAAGCCGCTGGTGATCTACACCAACCACCTCATCCTGCCGAACAACTTTATCACACGCCTTTCCAACCGCGTCCTTTCCCGTTATCAGCACGCCGTTTTGGCCGGATGCCAACCGGGCGCGGCACAGCTGATTCAAAACGGGATTCCGCCCAAATTGATCACCGTCATCCACAACGGCGTAGACCCCGAACTATGGGCAAAGACAGACGGCGCGCCCGTCCGAAAGGAACTGGGGCTGCCGGACGAGCTCTTCCTGATGCTCTATTCGGCGCGGATGGTGGAAGGCAAAGGCCATGTGTTTCTCCTTCAATCGGTTGCCCGGCTGAAAACCGTAACAAAGCAGCCTTTCCGGCTCCTGCTGGCGGGGGACGGTCATTTGCTCGAAGAGGTCAAAGCGGAAGCCGCCCGGCTGGAACTGACGGAAGACGTCATTTTCCTTGGTTTCCGGCAGGATATGCGAACACTTTTGAGCGCGGTTGACCTTTGCGTCAACGCCTCCGAATCGGAAACCGTCTGCATGAGCATACTGGAAGGGATGGCGGCCGGGCTTCCCGTTGCCGCAACCGAGGTTGGCGGGACGGGGGAACTGGTGACCGACGGTTCGGGGATTTTGGTGCCGTATGGGCAAACGGAAGAGATGGCCGAAGCGTTGCGCGTTATGTTAGAGGAGCTAGATGTAAGAAATAGCTGCGCGCGAAAGGCGTTGTCCGTCATACAGGAACGGTTTACGGCGCGGGCGATGGCGGAAACAATATTTCAATACTATCAGGGGGTAAAGCCAAATGGATGAACAAACACAGGGGAAGAAACAACGGAAATTCAACATCGTGGACATCCTGATCCTTGTCCTCATCCTCGGCGCGGCGGCGTTTTTCGTTTTTCGCTACGCCATCCTGCCGGGAAGCCCGGAGGATAAAGCGCGGAAAGTCTATCCGTTTACCATGACGCTGGACAATGTCGAACTGGTTGACGACAATTTCAACAACGGCAAGATCAAAGTCGGGGATGAACTGATCGACAAGAATACCATGGCCTCGCTGGGCAAAATCACCAACATTGAGGTCAAACCGTCCCGGACGCTGGGTCAAACATCCGAAGGCCAGTGGGTCGAGGCACCGCGCCCGGGTTCGAGCTGGGTCATCCTCACCGTCACGGGAGAGGGGTTCCATCCCAGCGCGGGCGGGATCAACGTCAGCGGCATCCATATCTATCAGAACATGGCCTATAACTATTTTGTCCGCGATTCAAACTATTGGTTCCGGGTTGTGGACTTTACCATTGAGGAGCCGTGATGTTCAACGCCGCCTTTGAAAAAAGCCTTTTCTGCCGCCTGATGGGGCGGCTTTGGGCGTGCTTTTTGGAAAAAGCGCGGCAAAGTTTGATCTTCCGCAATCTCTTGGAAAGCCGCGTCTTGCTGTGGCTGGTCAACAGGCTTCCGGCTCTTTCCGGCGTCACCATCGCGGCGTTGTTCATCATCCCGCACAGCTGGTTCAACAACCTCTATAGTCTCATTGTCATGTGCCTCCTCGCCGGGCTTACCCTGCTGGGCGTTGTGGGCGGGCAGGTCAAAACCGCCGCGCTGCCCCGTATGGGCGGTTACGCGGTGGTGTTTTGGCTTTTGGCCGTGATCGGCGGCTTAACGTCGCTATCTCTATCACTCAGTTTCCGCTTCCTGCTCTTCTATTTCACCGCCTTTTTAGGGTTGACGGTCACCCTGTCGGTTCTATCGAACAGACGCGAACTTGTTCGCTTCATCGCCGCCCTGCTGGCCGCCGTTTCATTAAGCGGGATTTACGGTCTGCTTCAAACCATGGCCGGGCTGGACATCGTCCGCTGGCATATGGATTTACGGTTTAACCTCAGTATGCCGGGGCGGGTTTTCTCCTTCTTCGACAATCCGAACGCCTACGCCATGATCCTCGTTCTCACCCTGCCGCTGTATTTTGCCCTCTTCTTTATGGCAGAAACGCGGCTGGGCAGGCGGCTGGCCTTCCTCGGAGCCTTACCGCCTATCGTTGCGTTGATTTTCACCTTATCACGCGCGGGCTGGATGGCCTTCGGGCTGGGGATGATTGTTTTCTTCTATTTCACCTACCGCTGGGTCATTCCGCTGCTGGGTATCGCCGTGGTGGCGATCCTGCCGGTTCTTCCGGTGACCATCCGGGACAGGTTTTTATCCACCTTCGGCGGGGAGGATTCCTCTATCCTCTACCGCACAAAAATCCGCGACACATTGCAGCCTGTGTTAAGCCGCCGATGGTTTACCGGCTTGGGTTTGGGCAGTGAAACGGTGATGGAGGAACTGACGGTTTTCTATGAGGAGAACACGCAGTACAGCATCCTGACATGGCAAATCCCCCCGCATACCCACAATCAGTATCTCCAGCTGTGGGCGGAAATGGGGATCGCGGGAGCGGCGGCGTTCTGCGGCATGATGATCGCCTTTGTGAAAAAATGTGTGATAACCCTCTTTACCTCACCGACTAAAAATTTCATCGCGGCGGCCGGGTTGGCGGGGGTCACCGGAGCCCTTATCATGGGGTTTGCCGACTATATTTGGTTTTACCCGCGGGTGATGCTCCTCTTTTGGATCGTTACCGGAATCACCCTCGCGGCGTTCAAGACCCGCGGCGGAGAATCTTCTTAACCCGTTCCGGCAGGAGTTTCGCCATAACGCGGCGGAGCAGGGAAGGCCGCGCCAGCCATTTGGAGACGACGGTTTCAAACGGCAGCGTTTCAAAGTCCTTGAAGAAGGCCTCACGGCCTTTATGAAGGGCGGCCGGACGGATAAGGCGCGGATTTTTGGCAACGGCATCGGATAACGGTTTTTCAATCGAATGCACAAGCGGCGGCAGTTGTAAGCCAGCCGCTTTTTCGCTGTTTCTCAACACCAGCGAAACGCCGCCGCGCTCCGGCGTCAAGCCGGAATATCCCCAAAAATCGCCCAGCGTGAAATCCGAAACCCGCTCCGGCCGGGCAAACGGGCATATCCCGCAGCAAGGACGCATGGTCAGCCTCATGCCAAATCCCCTGCCGAACGGTGTCTGATAAAACGGCTGCGAGAAGACGCTGCCGTCGGTGAACCGAACGCTGAAAACCGGGGTTTTCCAGTTTTGATCGCGGAAGGAAATCGAAGCAACCGTCTTCCCGCCGCGTACATGATTCAGATACGCTTTGAAAACCTCGGGCGAGGGCGCGCCGGAGCAGACGAGGTCGGCGGTCAGCAGCCCCTCCCGATCCCCGCCGAGAAAAGCGTATAACCCCGCGACCTGACAAGGCGTGCCGGAGTATAGAACCGAACGCCCTTTGTCAAGCGCGTCCTGAACCCCCTGGTAGGCGTCCGCCGTGTCGCTTTGCAGATACTTGGAGCCGTAAAACGCCCGGCAATCCTCTTCCGTCTCCGCGCCCCGGTGGGAAAGACGGAAATCGCGGTCAAACGCCGCGCCGTAAACAATGCCGCCGTTGTTCAGCGTATACCGCGCCAAAACACGGAAAAATCCGCCCGACGAATGCCGCCAGGGCTCCGGCCTGTGTTCCGGGAGGAGCCAAGCGGCGAGGACGGTTTCGGGTGCTTTGTGAAAAACAGGTTCAGGCATTTACGTTCCCCCCAACAGGGCTTCTTTCAAATAGGCCAGCGAACGCCCGCGTTCGGCGCGTAAACGCTTTCTGACAGGACTGTAGTCTATTTCGGACAGTTCAGATAGGGGTTCGGACACAAGACGGTCAGCCAGCCCCAATGTCCCGAGCAGATGCCCGGTGCGGGACGCCGCGCCATCCTCGCCGCTGCCCGCGCCGCAATAAAATGGGCGTTGAAACATGACCGAAAAGGCAACGCCGTGGAATGAGTTGGTCAGCACGAAGGACGCCTTTTGAAACAAAGCCAAAAACTCGCGCGGCCCCGCGTCATAGATGATTTGATCCACCCCGGGCATCTTGCGCCGCGCCCCGGCCAGCTGCACGGCGCGAATATTGCAGCGGCTTTTCACCTTCGCCGTCAATTCAGCCAAATGTCCCGGCGGGGAGATGAAGTAAACGAGGCAATAGGGTTTATCAACAGAAGCATCTCCGGCCAACCCGCCCCATTCTTCCTGTTCCAGCAGCAAGGTTGGGTCGAGCACCACCGGGACGTCCCGCCCGGCCGCTCTTTGTAAAATCGACGCGCCATGCTCTTCCCGCGCCGACAGATGCGAAAAGCCTTTTACATAACGGCTCAATTCGTCCAAAACAGCCCCTTCGGCAACCGCCGAACCAAAGCTGGGTGCGTAGGAAATCTTGCGCCCGGTTTGGGGGAAATCGCAGAAGAAAGCCGGGTCGAAACGCTTTTCGTTGAAGATGAACGGATTCCATATTTGATCGCTGCCGCTGAGGTAAACGTCATACGCCGGAGGGGCGGCGCGCAGTTCCTCAATGGTCAAATACCGCTTGGGACTGAGGGGCATCGTCTCCTTCAAAAAAGCCTCAAAACGGTTGTAACGGCGTTTCAGCGCGCCCATTCGCGTCAAACTGTGCAGATTTTTAACCAGCACGCCCGGGGAGAAACCTCTTTGAAAGACGCGCCCGGCTTCCAAATTGTCGGGGCGCACATAGTCGATCAATTCGCATTCCCCGCCGATTTCGGCGGCTTTGACGGCCAGCGCGTACGCTTGCAGCATAGCTCCGTAATGGTGCGCCGCGTGGAAGGTAACCAATCCGGTCTTCATGTTTTACCCCCCTTTCCTGCCGAGTATCTTTCCCGCCAATCCAAATATCCGCTTCACCAAGCCGCGGTTGACAATGACGAAAACAGCAATCGAAACGGCCAGCATGGTCATCTCCACCCGGAGATTGGCCAAGAAATAGCAATAGGTGAATATCCCGGTCAAAGCGGAGAGAAAGATCATGCTGAACCAATCGACGCGGATGCGGAAAAACTTGCGGGTATGCACGGCGCGGGAGACAAACATCATCAAATACGCCGTCATCTGCGCCAACGCCGCCGCCTGAAGACCGATGACCGGGATCAAGAAGAGGCAGGCCGAACCGCACGCCACGCCGATCAATGTTGTGACAAAAGCCCCGACTGTCTTTTTGGTGCTGAGGTACCCGGTACCGTAAAAGGTGGAGAAGGCGGCGCAGACCGAGCCGATGTATAGAAACGGGACATAGAGCCAGGCATCCCCGAACTCCTTGCCGATCAAAACCGACGTCATGCCGCGCGTGACCGAGAGGAGGACGAGCAAGGAGCTGAGCAGGAGTTTCATGTAAAGGTTGAAGGTGTTGGAGTAATATTCGTCCCGGTGCTTGGAGTCGTATTCGGTGATCGCGCTCTCCTGCCATGCTAAATTGAAAATACTGAAAACAGCCATAAGCAGGGCGGGGAATTTGGCACTGACGGCATAAATGCCGTTGGCGTCAATGCCCAAAAATGCTTCAATCACCGCCCGGCAGAGCAGCATCAACCCCCACCATGTCACCGCGTTCGGCAGAAGAGGGATGCTGAACGCGCACATCGACTTGACCAATTCGGGATCGAACGCCGACAATTTAAGCCGCCGGAAGGCACCGACCGGGAACTCGATGATCAGGATGCCGAAAATATCGGCGATCATGGCCGAATAGAGCAACGCCTCCACGCCCATGCCCCAAACGGCGATCATCAGGATATTGGACGTCAGCATGACAAGGGTATACACAAGGCCGCTGGCGGCGTAAACAGTGTTCCGCTTCAGCCCGCGCGCCACCTGCTGGGAAAAGATAAACAGGATGGAAGTGACGAAATACCCCGGCAAAATCCAGCCCATGCGTATATCGGCAACCATGTTGATCACGCAGAGGATGAGAACGGACAAAACAAGCCCGCCCGCAATGACCGTGAACGAGCATGTGACAGAGCGTGACGACTCATCGTCGTCGCGCGCGTCTAAAAGGTGGCGGTAGAGCGCGTCGGTGATTTGCAGGGTGATGACTGGGGTGAGCATGGTGATCACGGTAAAGAGGATGTCGTAATACCCGAAATCCTCTTTGGTGAGGTATGCCGTATAAAGCCCGACGAGCAAAATGCTCATCAGCTTGGAAAGGGAGGTTCCCAGGCCGATCACCAGTATATTTTTTCCAAGCGAGCTTTTCTTTTCCATAGCCTGTCCAGTATACCATGCCAAGCATGGTATTTTTTTTAGATTTTATAATGTCCGCTTGCGGACATTATATCACGCCGGAAGGGTTGGCGCAAGTGTTGACAAAACCTGCGATACCAGCAATAATACAGGTATGAATATGAATGATAAAATCTCCAAAATCTACGAAACCCTGCTCGCCCATTACGGCGACCCGCATTGGTGGCCTGCCCAAACGCCCTATGAGGTCATGGTCGGGGCGGTTTTGACACAAAACACGGCGTGGGGTAATGTGGAAAAAGCGATCGCCAATTTCAAGGGAGACCTTTCCCCGCAAGCCGTTTTGGACATGGACAACTCGGAGTTGATCAACATCATCCGCCCGGCCGGGTTTTTCAACCAAAAGGCGGTGTATCTCAAAACGATGACGGAATGGTTCGCCGGATACGGTTTCGATGTGGAAACCGTCCGGCGCGAGCCGCTGGAAACGATCCGCTCCGAACTGCTGTCGCTCAAGGGCGTCGGGAAGGAGACGGCCGATTCGATCCTGCTGTACGCCTTCGGCTTCCCGACCTTCGTGGTGGACGCTTACACCCTCCGGCTCTGCGAGCGAATCCCGATCGAAGCGGGAAAAGGGTACGACGCGGTCAAAGCAACATTTGAGGAGCACCTTCCGCAAAGCGCGGAGGTTTATAACAATGTTCACGCGTTGATCGTCATCCACGCAAAAGAGCATTGCCGGAAGAAACCGCTGTGCGGCGGCTGCCCGCTTGGGGAGATGTGCTTGCACGGCTCAGCTTGTTTCGACATTTCCCATGTGCTATAATGGACAAAGGGCAGGTGAAACCGTTGACAAACCCTTTGCAGAAAAAGCACCGTCTTTGGGCGGAAATCGATCTCGACCGTCTGGTACATAACTATCAAAAAGCGCGGAGCCTTGCGGCAACCGGGAAAATCATGCCGGTGATCAAAGCCGGTGCTTACGGCCACGGGGCGGTGCAAACAGCCTTGACCCTGCGCGCCGCCGGAGCGGACTTTTTCGCCGTGGCCACGCCGGAGGAGGCATTGCAGCTCCGCCGTCACGGCCTTGACTGCGACATTCTGCTTTTGGGCGTGTCGCCTGTTTCGCATCTTTCGTCATTGGCTGAAGCGGGCGTGACCTTATGCGTCCCTGACATCGGCACGGCGCGGATGATTCAAGAAACGCTGGGCAGCCGTCCGGTCAATGTCCATATCAAATTCGACACCGGCATGACCCGGCTTGGGCTGCCGTTTGAGGATGCCGTGAAAAGCGCGGCGGAGATTGCCGACAACCTCCATGTCACCGGGCTTTTCACCCATTTCGCCTCCGCCGACGATCGGTCGGAAGATAGGTTTACCCGGGATCAATTTGATCAGTTTGACCGAATCTGCCGTGAGCTTAACGCGCTTGGCCTGCGCCAAACCGTAAAGCACAGCGCAAACAGCGCGGCTTTGATTGCCCACCCATACAGCCATTTGGATTATGCCCGTCCCGGACTGATGTTGTATGGGTACTCTCCGTGTGATACACCGAACTTACAGCCTGTTCTATCGCTCTATACATCGGTGATGCAGCTCCATACCGTTCCGGCCGGAGCGACGGTCAGTTACGGGCGGACATGGACGGCGGAGCGCGAAAGCGTGATCGCAACCGTCCCGGTCGGTTATGCCGACGGCTTATCCCGCGCCCTCTCCGGCAGCGGGATGACCATGCTGATCGGCGGACGCCGTGCGCCGCTGGTCGGGCGGGTCTGCATGGATTACTGCGCCCTTGACGTGACCGGCGTCCCCGGCGTGGAGCAAGGCGGTCTTGTAACGGTGTTGGGCGACGGAATCGACGCCAGCGAACACGCCCGTCTGTCGGGAACCATTCCCTGGGAAATCCTGTGCTCGATCGGGCGGCGTGTGCCGCGAATCTATCAAAAAGGCGGAAAAATCGTAGAGGAGATCAATGACCTTGACAGACTTTAAGCTGGAATTTGGAACGGGCGGTTTGCGCGGGATCCTCGGCGAAGGGTCTGACCGTATGAACTTAACGACCGTCGGGCGGGCGACGCAGGGCGTGGCCGACTGGATGGGCGGACGCGGCAAAGCCGTCATAGCGTACGACACACGGCGAATGTCGCGGGAATTTGCCGACCGCGCGGCCGCTGTTTTGGACGCGAACGGCGTCTCGGTCTGCCTCTTTCCAACCCCTGTGCCGACGCCCGCGTTGTCGTTTGCCGTCCGTTTTCTGCAAGCCGACGCGGGGATATGTATTACTGCCAGCCACAATCCGGCCGAGTATAACGGCTACAAAGTCTACGGAGCGGACGGCGGCCAGATCACCCCCGGCGACGCCGAAGCGATCAGCCGGGCAATCCATGAGAACACAGAGGTCAAGCATGGAGACGGAATCGGCGTCTCGGTGTTGGATCATGTGGTTTTAGAACATTATCTGAACGCGGTTGAGACATTACGCCTGACCGGACAACCCTGCGACAACCTCCGCGTTGCCTATACGCCGCTGAACGGCGCGGGGTTGGATTGCGTAACCGAGATCATGCGCCGCGTCGGCGCGGCGTATATCTTAGTTCCCGAGCAAACCGAGCCGGACGGCAATTTCCCCACCTGCCCCAAACCCAACCCGGAAGAAGATTCGGCGTTGGAGTTGGGAAGCAAGCTTTGTTTGGAGCAAGACTGCGACTTTTTGCTGGCCACCGACCCCGACTGCGACCGCGTGGGCGTTTCGGTCAATCATCACGGAATGATGCGCCGCCTGACCGGGAACGAGGTCGGCGTTCTGTTGCTGGATTATATCGTACGCTCGAAAGGGAGAAGCGGAACCAGTATCGCTGTAAAAACGATCGTCACCACGCCGATGGCCGAAGCGATATGCGATGAGTATGGGGTAGAACTGCGGGACGTGCTGACAGGATTTAAGTACATCGGCGAGCAGATCGGTTTGCTGGAGCGTGACGGGCAGGCGGACAGGTTCCTGTTTGGATTTGAGGAGAGCTGCGGTTATCTATCAGGAACCCACGCGCGGGATAAGGACGCCGTCAACGCGGCTATGCTGATCTGTGAGATGGCGGCGGACTATAAGCGGCGGGGCGATACACTGGTTGATGGGATTGAAGCATTGTATCAGCGGTACGGACGCTGGACGACACATTTAGCATCGGTGAACGCGGGGCCGGAGATCGTGGACAGATTGCGGCAAAAACCGCCGGAGACGATCGCGGGACGACCGATACTCAAAGTGACCGATTATCTGGACGGGGTGGACGGCCTGCCCAAAGCCGATGTGCTGGCCTACACGCTGGAGGAAGGGACGATCATCGTACGGCCGAGCGGAACAGAACCCAAAGTGAAGATGTATTGCATGGTAAGGGGAGCGGACAATGAACAAATCGTCGCCGATTTTCAAAGATTATATTTGGGGCGGGACACGCCTTAAAGAAGAGTACGGAAAAATCACCGATTTACCGCGCGTAGCCGAAAGCTGGGAACTAACCGACGGCCCGGCGTTGATCAAACTGATCGACGCGCGGGAAAACCTATCGGTTCAGGTACACCCGGATGACGAATACGCCCGGCTGCATGAAAACGGGACAGGCAAGACCGAAATGTGGGTCATTTTGGAAAGCGAACCGGGGGCTTTCATCTATTTCGGATTCAACCGTGAAATCGGGCGGGATGAGCTGCGGCGGCGGGTCGAGGACGGAACCTTGACCGAAACGCTCCGCATCCTTCCTGTGCGGCGGGGCGACGTGGTGTTTATCCCCGCCGGAACCATCCATGCCATCGGCAGCGGGATCGTTTTGGCCGAAGTGCAGCAGAACTCCGACCTTACCTACCGTGTTTTTGATTTCAACCGTTTGGGCGCGGATGGGAAACCGCGTGAACTGCATATCGATAAAGCATTGGATGTCATCCGGCCAAGCCCGTCAAACCCCGCCGCGCCCGGTGCCTGCAAATTAAAATTCGGAAAAGACTATCAACTGGAGCGGCTGACCAAAAATCAATATTTTGTGACGGACAGGCTTACGCTGTCAGGCAGATACCGTCAAACGACCGGCGCGGGATTGTCCATCCTCTGCACCGAAGGCGACTGCGCGATTGAATACAGCGGGGATGCGCTGCACCTCACCAAAGGCGAAAGCGTGTATCTGCCGGAAGGGGAAGAGGACGTCTCCTTTTCCGGCATCGGCGGGCTGCTGCTCACGACATACCCTTGACGGCGGAGGCGCGAAGTGGTATAGTAACGAAGAGCCGCGAGGCTTGACACGCGCCGATAGCTCAGGTGGATAGAGCATCTGCCTTCTAAGTAGCGACTTGAGCATCAGCCTTTCTGACAATTTTATAAGATGCGCCAATAGCTCAGCTGGATAGAGCACCGCCCTTCTAAGGCGGGAGTCCGGGGTTCGAATCCCTGTTGGCGTGCCACAGAACGCTTCTGCCGTAACGGTTTGAGGCGTTCTCTATTTTTGGGCCTGACTCGCCGTAACCAATCGCTATCCACTATTATTTTCCAATACCCTGAGTATGACGCTTGCTAATTTGGACGCTGTAATTCTAGCATTTCTGCTAATCAAAACCACCTCTCTGCTAATTGTTTTTGTCAAGTGAAAAAACCGCCAGTGGATATAATTGAAACATCCGCCAGAAAGCACATCGGAACACGCAATGATGTGTTATACTGGAGTGGGGGCATAAGTTCCAGTTATGCCCCCCGT
>Ga0082212_10002545_pt1 | contig 26521 bp, 11 predicted proteins | sample TergutNt197P3_FD_71548 | JGI IMG/M metagenome (GOLD analysis project Ga0082212, IMG submission 71548) | Neocapritermes taracua P3 segment gut microbial communities from Petit-Saut dam, French Guiana - Nt197 P3 | ecosystem: Host-associated > Arthropoda: Insects > Digestive system > Gut ...
AAAGCATCCTCTCCATTCGAAGCGTTTATAACATGATGTTGCATATCGTGAAGACGATAAATTTCTTTCAAGCACTGGTCAAAAAAATCTGATGGGTCATTCGAATCGAGATGGAAAATATAATCATAATGATTCAGTGCGTAATCCGATACTACATTCTCCAGACAAAGAATCATTGCTCTTTCATAAATGAGTTCAAGGCGGGGATATCGGCACTTTAGCCAGCACAGTTCGTTGAAGACACCGCCATCAGAAATGTAAGAATCTTCAAATTTCTGCTCGGCAATGATTCTTTGCGTGAACGCCCCAAGGCAGTAAAGAAAAGAATCCGGCCACTGACATTTTGATATGTCATAATCCAGCTTATACATGGAGGCGATGCTCGAATAGGGAGTTCGCACAATCATATCCATCCCGGTCATTGCCGCAAAGGCTTTTGACAAATGAGACGTCAGACTTAAATTTGATCCGTTAATTGCTATTCGTTTCATAATGATAAATTTTCGGCGAAAATACAATGACGGGCAACAATGCCAAAACGAATTTTTGCGGGGAGAAAAAAAACTGTATTTAATCGCGAAAATAAAAACCTCAACAAAAATATTGTTTTATAAAAAAATCAAATCACCTTTCGCATCCTTCTACTTTTATTGTTTTCTGCAAAAAATAAAATGCAAGTTATGGATTTCTGCAAAATTATTATAGTTTTTGGGGCTTTCAAATTCTTTTGTTGGTTTTTACTGCTGAGATTGTATTCTTTTTATGAGCATTTAATTTAATTTCATTCAACAACTTCTCTCATAAGTTCCCAGATGCCTCTCACACGCTGGTACATGAGTGCACGGGCTTTGGGCATTTCATCAAACCAGTAGGCTTCGGGCGAACTGAACCAAAAGCCGTTATCGTCTATCAGCCAGCATTGCATGTAGGTCCCTTTTCCTGTCAATAACGCCTTTTCCATTAACTGCCTGTCACCATATTTCTTTCCCCAGTGGTACATGCCGGCAGCCAGGTTATAGGAAACGCCTGTCCATACTTCGTACTCGTGATTATACTCGCTGGTCTTTACGCCCGGTCCGCCTTGCGGATTCAATATGTTTGCCGCTCCCATATCGCCTATCCCATCGCCGTCATAATCCTTCAACGGTTTGACTAATCTGTCAAAGCACTGGTTGTAATGCGAAAGCATATTATTTTCGTTCAATGCCGGAGGAAGATTGAATATATCGGAACACCGTTGACCAACGAATGCATCCGCCATCAGGAAAGGGATAGTTTCGTTATATTGATAATAACCAAGTTCTTTGTTCCAAAATTGCTTTTCACTGTTTTTGCGGGCTTTTTCCAATTGCAAGCCTGCAAGATATTCCATTTCACTATCACTCCTGTATATGGCCATTTCCTTTAAGGCTTCTAAGGAAGCGATCCACAACACAGCATTGAACAACTTATTGTCGATATATTCGGAACTGATCATCTCTGTGATGCCATCATCGTTCTTATCAGTCGCTACCTGATAATTGAAAGAACGTTTAATGGACAACCAACATTCATCTAAAAAAGCATCATCTTCGTATTGCTTCCAATACATAAAAACCTGTTGAATAAATTTGGGCGAATATTCCGACCAGGGCGTCGTTTCTTTCCCTCTACCCCTTCGATAGCCTTTCACGTAAGCGTCAGGATCATTTACGGGATCAAATTCAGGGCCTCCCATATCATGCGGGACCGATCCCAATGGCGTTGATGCGATCATATCCGAATAAGTCAACAGGATGTCTTTTTCGATTTTTGGCCATAACTCGCGCGTTACCCTTGCTGTATGATGCCGCACATCGAATGTTTCAAAAAATTTATAATCCACGCTTTCCATCACGCCTGCTATATGCTGTCCTTCCCTGTTACCGAACAGTTTTTCTTTGTTGATGCAACCGTTTTCCCAAAATGAGCCGCCAAATGTCTGAAAGTACAGTTCGTTCAACGAACCGGCCTTGAGCCAGTCGGGACAAACCGTACTGTTGACAATGGGCGACGTCCATTCATCTATTTTTCTCAACCATTCAGGATACGATTTCAGGCCTTCTGTCGCGATGGTAACAGCCGCATTGACGTCGTCAGGAAAATATTCTGTATAGCGCTTTTTCCATATCGCGCCGGAGCTAAATGTTGTCAGCGGAAAATACCAGCTAAGGACAAAAGGAACAACCATCTCCTGTCCGGGTTTCAACTGTATCGAAACGCACAGGGCGCCGGAAGGCGTGATACTTGATTGGCACAAAGACTTGTTTGATAGTTGTCCGTCATCCATAAAGTCTTTCCATATATCGCTTCCGTCGCTTTCGCCATCCCACATATCTATATACGTTGCTTTTGCCGGCGCTGCAATACACCATGCCGTATGTTGCGTTTCTTCAGGGTTATTGACATCGTTGGCTCCCAGAAGGATTAAAACAGTTTCTTTATTCTTGACCACTTTGTTAAATAAACCTTGACGGCATGGGCGTAAGGGGCTTTTTCCGCACAACGTGTCATTCACCATCAAATAGGGCGCATTCGGGAAAGTAAACATGAATGACAGTTTCACTGTTTCCGTTTTATTGTTTTTAGCCTTAAACAGGAACATTCCTACCGGATAGGATGTTTCCTTATAATTGTGGCTGATGATGGGGCTGAAATACAGAAGAGATACATCACTTCGGAACACGTTATAATCGAATGAGGCTTTCGGAAAAAGCGCCCTGTAGGTAGCATCGCCTTTATTGAGTCGGTTCCATGCAGGTAACACATCTTCGGTAGCCAACGTATGCGCGATCACTTCGCCTTTAACTTCTTCCCTGATATGGAAGGCGGCCTGTTTCAGAAAACGCTCTTCGTATATGGCTGGTTTCATAAAGAACGGGCCAAACGAGCCTGAAATGTTATACATCAAACCTCCCGCGCCGATACCTCCTAATGGCATTCCTTTTTTAGTCATCGTTTCCGCCTTAAAGCTCGAAGTATAATGGATGGTTCTTGTTGACGGATAAACCGGACGGTCGCCTATTTTACGCGTCCATGCACAGTCCGGCATTTTCCATAAACCCGTTTGTGCTTGACAAAGCATACTCCCTAAAAAAAGAATTAAAATAAATTTTTTTTTCATCTGTTTGAATTTTTTAATGATGCGAATTTTCTTATTTAATAATAATAATTTTTAATGATTATCTGTATATATGCCTAAATTCATTTTTTCCAGATTTTTTCAATTTCTTCCAAAGAGTTTCCTTTGGTCTCAGGAACAAATCTCCAGACAAAACCGAATGAAATCAACGCCATGACACCAAATAACAAAAAAGGTAATGAATGGTTAAAAATTTCAATCGACCATGCACTACGATCAAGCAGCGGGAATGTGGAAGAGGCAGCGTAATTCATTATCCATTGTACCGCTACTGCAATTGCCATGGCATGACTGCGAATGGCGTTGGGAAAAATTTCGGACAGCAACACCCATGTAACCGGACCCCACGAAAAAGCAAATACTGCTACAAAACCCAATACTGAAATCAGCGAAACCATACCCATCCGGTTGGAAAAAAAGCAAAAGCCGAGCGTAAAAAGCAAAAACGCCATCAACGCAGAGCCAACCAGCAACAATCGTTTACGCCCTACCCTGTCGACCGTATAAATGGCAATAATTGTAAAAACCACATTGACCTCTCCAACCAAAATAGACTGAAACATCGCTGAGTTCACGCTTTGTCCCATATTTTTAATAATTTCCGGAGCATAATACATCATTACTTGAATGCCGGTAGTTTGCTGAAATATGGAAATCATTATTCCTGTAAGCAATACCCTCGCGCCGAATGAAAATAATTTACCCGATTCGGAATGTTCCGATCTTCGTTTTATTTCTGCCAGTTCTTTTTCGGCAACTGCCTGCCCATGCAATGATGAAAGAATATCATGTGCCTTTCTCTCTTTACCGGAGAGAACAAGCCAACGGGGACTTTCAGGAATAAACCAAAGTAAAACAAAAAACAATAACGCCGGGAAAGCCATTGAAACAAACATCCAGCGCCAGCCTGTGGTTACATTCCAAACTTCATCGCCTGTAAGCGCAATCCGGTAATTGACAATATATACAATCAGAATGCCCAGCGTTATCGCAAGTTGATTCCACGAAACTAATCTTCCTCTGATTCCGGCAGGCGAAATTTCCGCCAAATACATTGGTGAAAGTATCGACGCAAGTCCGATACCAACTCCGCCTGCTATGCGAAAAACTATAAACGAAATAATTACCGCTTTTTTACCAATAACAATCATTCCCATTTCGGGGAAAGCCGAACCGAAAGCGGATACCAAAAATAATAAAGATGCCAATAGCAAAGTACGCTTTCTGCCAAAATGCCGACTGCAATATCCTCCGAGAATGCTTCCGAGAATGCAGCCGATCAGCGCGCAGGCAATGATAAAACCAAGCAAGGTATTGGCTGTATGTTCAGCCAGAGCCATTGGCGTAATAAAATACTGATTTAACGACTCAATAGCGCCCGAAATAACGGCTGTGTCGTATCCAAAAAGAAATCCTCCTATTACAGCGACAAATGATATGGAATATATTTTTTTCATTGATTCCGGGTTTTGACAGTTAAATGTTTATTTACATAAAATCGCTTGCCAGCATCAGCCATCGCGTGGAAGGATGAACCCAGACTTCTTTCCACGTATAACCGACTTCCGTTGGCCAATAGGGTATGTCCCTGTTAAAATGCGACTGGACACCAACAGGAAGTCCACCGACCATGTTACCGCTGGCTCTGCTGAACAAAGCCGTAAATCTGTAGCCTTCGCCGTACATCAAGCTTTGAGCAAAAGGATTGACGCCCAGATGCCAGTCGAATGTATGATAAACGATATCAAGCAATTCTTTATCTTTCAGAAAATTAGCTACCACTGCCAGCGCTTTTGCCTGTGTGAGCGTCGTCCCGCTATTCCCGCGAAAAGTAGTCCATACAGGAAATCTTCTAACATAATAACGTTCATTCAACTTAACGCCATTCCTGATTTGTTCGGCTTCCACGTCATTGCGGGTTTTCGTCAAATCATATATTCCTGCCGGAATCATGTAATATGGAGCAGTATAGGCACATATCGTTTTATAATAATCGGCATACAACCGAAGCGCTTTCTTCCATTCGGCAGCTTCCGATGGGAACAATTCCGACAATTTGACTAATCCTACAACAAAATCCTGTTCGTGCGCCCTGTGCGAATAATGCTGTATCGCATCTTTTTCAGGATTACGGTAGAAAAAGCCTTTCAGCGGTATCTCCGAATTTGCATCGTCCTGTTGCTGGCAACTGACTAAATAGTTCGCGTGTTCAATGGCTTTCTTTTTATAGAAATCGTCTAAAGTAGCTTCATAAAGCGCAATGGCCGCATTCAGCGCCGTTCCGGTCAATTCGGCGCCCATCCTGCGTGAATCCGTTTCTATGCCGTATCCATAATCTTCTATCGCACACTTCAACGCAAGCGCCGAAATATACGGGTTCTTTTCTTTGAACGCCCTGTTGGCAACAGCTTCGGTAACAGCGGCAATAAAATTGGCATGCGGCTGTTTGGCAGCGTTTTCGTTGAAGTCGTCTTCATTCCCGATGATACCGTCCGTCCACATATCTTTTGTCGACCATACATTCCTGTAACCGTCTTCAAAGCGGGTTCTTAACACCCAACTCACGCCCCACTCAGCTTCTTCTAACAGACGGGCAGATACAACAGGGTCGGATTTTTCCAGTTTCATAGCAAGCGCCATCATCGAATATGCCGCTTCCGACGTATTCACCAACCCTTGCGAGAGGTCGCCTGCATCGTGCCATCCACCGTGAACCGGCAGCGTTAGTCCCTCATGAACACTCATCCAGTCCAAGTGACAAACGTCATGTATGCCGGGTATGGCAAAACCGCAACGTTGACAATAGAAATGGTTGATCGTTTTGATGATTGAACTTCTGTAGACCTGTAAAAAAGAACCGATAGCAAAAGGTTTTGTTTTCAGTTTGCCCACTTCCAACACGTATGTGCCGTCGGTATTCACATCACTGAAATCCATCAACTGAAAAACACCGACAGGCATCGTTTGAGTTGTAACAACGCCTTCTTTTACGGTATTGCCCGACATATTATCTTTCAAGTAAAACTTTTCTCCCGCCTTTTCCGAGGTAAAAGCCACTTTGGAAAAATCTTTTACATACCCTGCATGATTATAGGCAATTTCTCCGGGCGCCACATCCCAGCCTTCCACATGGTCGGCAACAACTTTTTCAAGATAAAGCTCGTCAATAAAGAAACGGGCTGTTCCAGTCGCTCCGATTTCATTTCCTTTCAAGTCGTAACCGATGGTAATCCCTGTCACTTTATCTCTTCCCAAATGGGCAATCTCCAAATATACCTTATTCCATTTTTGGTTTTCTACCACCGGATAGTTGACCCCATTTGGATGAAACGAAGAGGGCGCTTTCTCTTCGCCATCGTTATAGAAAAGCATACTAATTGGAATTACATGGTGTCCGGGCATATCGGGATAAATCCAAAATGATATCCGGTTAAAGTCCGTCCAATCCTCGTTATTCACCTTATAGTAAGCGCTCGAAGCGCCCCATGGGCGTCCATTACGTGGAGTTGCGAGCCCTTTCGTGGGAGATTCCAACAATAGGGCATACTTTCCTTTATACGGTTTCAAATCCGATAAGGACAGCGTTCCATAGCCGCCTCTATGCTCCCAGTTCGCCATTGTTTCCATATCCGATAAAACTTTCGACGCAAGAACCGGCTTTTGCTCCCATGTATAGGCCAGCGAGTTTTCATAAATAGCTTTCATCGGCATGGCGGGCAAATCGCCGCTTTCCACTTTTGGCTTGGGTTGACAGGAACACATCACGGCCATGATAATTGCCATTCCTGTATAATTAATAATTTTTTTCATGATATTAATAATTGTAAATACATAATTCGTAATTAATAAGCCGGTTTTTTTGACGTCATAAACAGTTCCAGTTTTCCTCCTTGTACAATATTTTCGTATGTGATTGAATTTGATTGATAGGGATCGCCGTTTAAAAGCATTCGTTCGATATAGACATTTTCGGGCGAATTGTTATGGGTAACGATTGAAAATATTTTTTCATCTTTCCCTGCTACCATTGTTACGGTATCAAAAACAGGACTGGTAATCTCGTATCGTGTATCACCCGGACAAATCGGATGTATTCCCGACGCAGCCAACACATACCATGCCGACATCTGCCCTACGTCTTCATTACCTACCAGTCCTTCCACTTTGTTTTGATAGGCATTATTACAGATAAAGCGACTCCAGTATTGCGTCAACGAAGGTTTGCCAAGTCGGTTAAAGAGAAACGGTACATGGTGTACCGGTTCATTGGCGTGATTATAGTAGAGATTCCATAGAAAGTTTGAAGGTGTCTTTTCAAAAAAATCGGTCAGGTCGGCCAGCGTTTTTTCTGTTCCACCCATTAATTCGACCATTCCGTCAATATCGTGCGGCACAAACCAGCCTTGCTGATAGGGATTCGATTCGATACAGCCGTAACCCTCTCTTAATCGTCCCGTCTCCGGCCAGTCCTGCCATGTTCCATCGTTTCGTTTCGGTCGAAACCACCCTACATCCGTATCGAAAATAAGCCTGTATGCTTGCGCACGGTCACCGTATTTTTTAACGTCGTCTGCACGACCAAGCGCTTTGGCTAGTTGTGCCATGCACCAGTCGGAATAGGCATATTCCAACGTATTGGAAATACCGGCGCCACGAACGCTGTAACCTAATTCATTGTTACTGTTTCTTTCCGACGTATTCACGGCAAATTGGTACGCTTTCTCTATATCGTAATCTCGGATTCCTTTAAAGTAAGCATCTGTCAGTACGGAAATAGCCGGATTGCCAATCATACACCCCGAATAAGCGTTCAAAAACTCCCACCGCTCATAATATTCTCTGCCGCTTTCTTCAGCTAAGCTTATAAGCGAGTTGATCTGGTCGTTCACGATGCCGGGATTGATGATTGTCTGCAACGGAAATTGACTGCGAAACACATCCCATCCGCTGAAAATGGTACGTTTAGTGAATTTATCAGTAGGATATATCCGCTGATCGCCCCCGCAATATCGTCCGTCAACGTCGGCAAACGTTCGAGGATCAATCATGGTATGGTACAAAGCCGTATAAAAAACCGTCTTTTGTTCGTCAGTTCCGCCTGTTACCGACATCTTACTCAAGGCTGTGTTCCATGCCTCTCTTACGTCTTCCCTGACCTGATCGAATGATCTGTTTTCGAGCTCCTTACGGAAATTATTTTCGGCGCCCTGCATATCAACAAACGAAATGCCGACTTTCATATCAATTATCTCGCCTTTTTGCGTATCAAATTCTGTATAGACGCCGATATGCTTGCCTTCCCATTCATTCTTACCTGTAATAATTTGCGCTTCCGATGCGCGTTGCCTGTAACGGTCGCTTGATATATCTTCCAATTTGCGTTTCCAGTCATTCGGGATATCTACATCCCAAAAACCATGCGTTTGAAAAGGCCGACTTAACCGGATATAAAAATATGCCGTATAATCGGGGCTACCACCGCCATTACCCCAACCGCCGCCTTCTGCCGTACATTTCATCCAGCCGCGCAGGGTTTGATTGTCGATAACTTGTACATATTGATACACGGAAGTACCGCCCACGCGGCGCGCAAGATCAATTTGTATCCGCGATTGTTTGTCTTCGGGAAACGTAAAACGCAACATACCGCTATGCTGGGCTACCGTCGTTTCGACTTTTATATGATAATCGCTAAGAAACACCGAATAGTAACCGGCTGAAGCCTTTTCGCTCAATTTGTCGTAAATGGAACGATACCCTTCTGACGTATTATCTGCTTTTCCGGCGGCGGTTTTCAGTGAACCAATGGTAGGCATTACCAGTAAATTACCCAAATCGCCATACCACCCTATCCCACTCATCTGGGTAAAAGCAAACCCTTCGATAGACGTATGTTCATAACTATAACCCGGTCCGTTATCGCCGCCTGTAATCGTATTCGGACTCACCTGTACCATCCCGAAAGGATAGGCAGCTCCGGGAAAGGTTTTCCCTAAGCCATGATACACCCCAGCGCCTTCAACGCTGGTACTTGCCCCGATAAAAGGATTGACCAAATCAGCCGGAACTTGAGCCGCCGCCTGAAAGAAAATCATTATTGGCAAGATTCGAAAGAATATGCGAATTGACATAGTAAATCTAATTATTTTCATCGTTATTTTCAATATCTAAATTAAATAAAATCGCTTGCCAGCATCAGCCAACGACTGGATGGATGCACATAAATTTCTTTCCATGTATAGCTGATTTCCATTGGCCAGTACGGTTCGTCCCGATTTAAATGCGTTTGAACGCCGACCGGAAGCCCCCCAACTAAATTACCGCTTGCTCTGCTGAATAGAGGAGCAAACCGGTAACCTTCACCGTACATCAGGCTTTGGGCAAACGGATTTATGCCCAGATGCCAGTCGAATGTACGATACACCATATCCTGCAACTCCTTATCCTGCAGGAAATACGCTACAGCGGCCAATCCTTTGGCTTGTGTGAGCGACGTCCCGCTATTCCCGCGGAAGTCGCGCCATACAGGGAACCGTTTCATAAAATAACGCTCATTTAACCTGACGCCACTGCTTATTTGTTCTGTTTCCATTTCATTCCGCGCTTTCGTAATATCGTATAATCCGGCCGGAACCATATAGTAAGGCGCAGTATAGGCGCATACCGCTTTATAAAAATCGGCATACAGCCGTAAAGCCTTCTTCCATTCAGCAGCTTCCGACGGGAATAATTGCGACAGCCGGACTAACCCAACAACGATATCCTGCTCGTGTGCCCTGACGCCGTTATGGTAAATAACTTCCTTTTCTGGGTTACGATAAAAAAAACCTTTCAACGGAACGTCCGCGCTCAAATTTTCCTGTTGCTGACTTCTGATCAGGTAATCGGCATGTTCAACGGCTCTTTTTTTATAGGCTTCATCCAAAGTGACTTCATAGATTGCCAGGGCTGCATTCAAGGCTGCTCCAGCTAATTCAACAGTCATCCTGGCAGGCAGCGCATCTACGCCAAATCCATAATCTTCAACAGCGCATTTCAATGCATGATCCGATAAATACGGATTCTTTGCCTTGAACGCTTTGGCGGCAACAGCTTCGGTGACGGCGGCAATAAGATTGGCATGCGGCTGATTGACTGCTTCATCATTATAATCATCGTCATTCCCGATGACGCCGTCTGTCCATACATCTTTCGTTGACCATACATTTCTGAATCCATTTTCAAAGCGCGTCCTTAGCGCCCAACTCACGCCCCACTCGGCTTCTTCCAATAAGCGAACAGACAAAGCAGGGTCGTTTTTTTCTAATTTCCCTGCAAGCGTCATCATCGAATAGGCCGCTTCAGCCGTGTTTATCAGTCCCTGCGACATGTCGCCCGCATCGTGCCACCCGCCGTGAATAGGCAGGGACAGTCCCTCATGCGTGCTCACCCAGTCCAAGTGGCAGACGTCATGGATGCCGGGTATGGCAAATCCGCACCTTTCGGTGTAGAAGAAATTGATAGTTTTGATGATCGAACTCCTGTAAACCTGCGCAAAAGAGCCGATGGTAAAAGGTTTTGTCTTCAACTTGCCCACTTCCAGCACATACATGCCATCTTGATTCACATCGCTAAAATCCATCATTTGGAACTCGCCAACAGGCGTATTTTGGGAGGTAACAACGCCTTTTTTAACTGTCTTTCCCGAATAAAAATCCTTTACAAAAAACTGAGATGCAACGATTTCCGAAGTAAAGGCCGTTTTAGGAAAGCCTTTTGCATATCCTGCGTGGTTATAGGCAATTTCACCTTGAGCCACGTCCCATCCTTCAAAATGGTCGGCATGAACTTTTTCGAGACAGAGTTCGTCTATAAAGAAACGGGCTGTTTCCGAAGCGCCGATTTCATTTCCTTTCAAGTCGTAACCGATAGTTATTCCGGTTACTTTATCCCTTCCAAGATGCGCAATTTCCAGATATACCCTATTCCATTTCAAATTTTCGACTACTGGATAGCTTACTCCGTTAGGCGTATACGGTGAAGGCGTTTTATCTTCGCCATCATTATGAAAATAAATCTTAACAGGAATGACATGATGTCCGGGCATGTCCGGATAAATCCAAAACGCAATTCGGTTCCAGTCAGTCCAATCCTCGTCATTCACTTTCATAAAAGCTTTTGCATCGCCCCAAGGACGCCCTATTCGAGGGGTAGATGAACCTTTCGTGGGCGACTCCAACAAAAGAGCATATTTCCCTTTATACGGTTTCTCGTCTGATAATGTTAGCGTTCCATAATTGCCTTGATGCTTCCAGTTGTCCATTGTTTCCATATCCGATAAGACTTTCGACCTATGAATTTCCTTTTGCGACCATACCTGTTCCATCGAGTGTTCGTAAATCGCCGTCATCGGCATAGATGGCAAGTCGTCGCGTACAGGTTTTTTGTCGGATATACAGGAAAAAGTCATGGCAATGACAAACGCCAATCCTGTGTGATGAATGATTTTTTCCATCTTTAATATCATTTTCCCATAAACCGGAAAGTAACTTTTCCAATGTTGTCGGGTTTACCTTTTTCGGCTACTGAAATACGGCCTTCCCACTGTCCTCTCCTGTTCTTGTCAACATTGATTTCGCGCCATGAGAAATCGCCTTTTTCGTAATCGTATGTTTCTCCGTCGTCGTCGTAGAGCATGTATCGACCGGGTTTCTCGCCATAGTGCCACACTTCAATGTTAATTTTTTCTCCTTTGGCAGGCGCATGAAGGCGGGTTTCCATCATGGGGATCATACCGCCGTCCTTCACATACACCGGTATCCTGTCCAAACCCGGCGTTACGGTAATTACTTCTCCGTCGCCTGCATACTCACCGGTATAAAAGTCGTACCACTTCCCTTGCGGGAGAATGACACTGCGCGATTCCTGTCCGGTAAACATCGGCGCTACCAGCAGGTTTTCACCGGTCATATACTGGTCTCTCACCTGACGGCTGACAGCTTGCAGGTAAGGATTATCATGCAACCGCCAGTTTACCAAATCCATTTGATTATCAACTATAAAGCCGGGCTCGAGCGCCATGGCGCGAAATGGAGGCGTTCCTTCGAAATGGTACTTTGCAAATTCGGAATAGAGGTAGGGCATGAGTTGCATCCTCAGATTGGCATAATACTTTACCTGCACGGATACTGTATCGAATGTCCAGGGCTTAGTTCCGCTGCTCCAGGCATTGATCATGGCCATGGGTGAAAATACGACGGTCTGAATACGCCTCAACCACTCCTCAGCAGTCCTTGACTGGCGCACTTCGGGCGACCATAGAACGCCGATAAAGCCGCAGTTGACAAGCGCCGTGACAAACTCTTCGTGACGGTACCAGTCGCTGTAAATGACGTTTGGCAGACTGTTGGCTCCTACATTTGAACCGCGCGACAACCCGTAAGTTCGCTGATTGCGCTGACGATAAAGGTCATCAATAAGTTTTTGAATCAGCACGCCGTAGGTTTGCCGCATGTTTATTGCGTTTACACCTGACGGGAATTTTGCCACATCCGGCCACAGAAAATTATCATTACCGTCTACTTCGTCTAATTTATAGCCGCTGACGCCGATATCAACCTGATCCTTTTTAAATTGCGCACTCAGTATTTCCTTCGCTTTGGGATGGTTGAGATCGGGAACAATACCACACCACACGGTATGTGTAGCGGTATACGGCTCAAGCGCCTTGAAGATCGACGCTTCGGGCGATACGTACGGGTTCGTCCATAAATTAAGGCGAATGCCTTTGTCTTTCATTGTTTTTACAAATCCGGCAGGGTCAGGGAAACGTCCCTTATCCCATTCAAATGTACAAGGGTATGAACGCGACTGCCACCCCGGCTCCAACCCGATAAAATCAAGCGGAAAACCGCGTTTTTCAAACTCTTCGGCTTCGGCGAACACCTGATCAGCTGTAAGCAGCCGGTGTACCCGTTGTGTGAAACCCAACCCCCAGCGTGGCGGGAGGCAACCGCCGCCACAATACAGGTTATAGCGGCGCACGGCCTCTAACGACGTAGGGCCGGCAAAAACCAATACTTCAACCCCTTCGGCAGGCACCAGCACCTCCAGCATATCTGAATAGGGAGCTGCCGTCCAGGTTCGGTCGGTATTGCGGTCTTTTACTTCGGGCGGGTCGTTACTGTCTTTGCGGTTAGCCGATCCTGCATATACGGTTATGTATTCCGCCGAATTGATCAATACACCATAACCGCGCGACGAAACGTAAAAAGGTACCGGAGCGTGTGACCGGCCGTTGTCACTCCCCTCATAAGCATCCATGTGCATGTTGAGGATGCGCCCGCGCTGGTGTACCGTTTGAAAATTCAATCCCAAACCGAATATCTGCTCGCCTCTTTCCAGCGGGAAACGAAAATATGCTTTGCCATTGACCATTTCAGCCTTGATCGCGTTCATGGCTATCGTCAAGTCGGATGCTCCCATTTTTTCTATGGCCAGCAGGTTAGGAACAGAAGCCGCGGCTGTTAACAAATTATAGGAACCGGGGTTCCCGAATACCGTTTTCCATACGCCCGATGCCACCTCCTGCCACTGTAACATTGGAGCAGAAGCAGTATAGGTCTCGCCTTTCTTCGTTGAGAAAGTAAAGGTTGTAAATCCGGTATTCTTCTCTATTCCCTCATTAACGACAACCGTATTACCTTTACTGTCTATCACAATAATGCCACTTTCCCATGGCGACTGCAAAACAAGCGTTTCGCCTGCTTCGCTGATGATGGTCGTCGGCTGTACAACACCGCCTTTTAGTTCGCTGGATACTAAGAACGCGCCCCTTTGCCGCAAATCAACGAACTTTGCGTCTTTGCTCCTGGGCCAGACGGGAAACAGGCGAATGATACCTTCATGACCCTGTATTAACATGGAGTTGATTGCCTCCAGACCTCCGTCTTTTTCAATGCCATGCATGTTATCACTGACAACCATGTTGGGCATCAAACGGGCTTTAGTTGTCTCTCTGAATGCATCGTAAAGTTTGTCGGCGTCATAACCGCAACGCGCCGCAACGGAGAATACTTTCGGAAAGTTGTTGTTTTGTCGCCATGACACGCCCGCTTCTACATTTACGTCGGCCTGTTCGGGTCTGAGGTTCGGGCCGCTGTATGACATGTTCATTACTTCGACCGTATTTTTAGCTATCTGTACCCATTTGGGGTCGGAACCGATATTGATGATTTCGCCCGGAAATACAGCGCTGCAATTGTCGACATTGTCGCCAATACCGTAATCGTTTCTGTTGTTGCGTCCGTCTCTTTGCGTTTCCGAACCTATCCTGCCGGGAATGTCATTCGATCTTTCAGCAAGCACCAAAGTCGTTGATGGATAGTTAAAATGTTTATTCAACCAGGCGTCAAAGACGGGATGTGTTGCAGTCGGAAGATCACATACATGGTCGAGTAAGTCCTGCCATACCGGACGTTTGGCCTCGTCGACGCCAAGCTTTTTGCTCCACTCAATTGCTGTCTGTATTACATACCGGCTGTAAGCAATATCCATTGTCGAGTTTTTCATGCCGTAACTGCCGTCAGTTCCAGGTTCGTCATTTTCGCGCGATCCGCTGTCCCAAACGGCATATTGGTAAGGTCCGTTGCCGTTGTAAACTTTTCTTTCCGAACGGTATCCGTTGTCGATACCCGCATTTTCTTTTGTGAAATAATCTTCCCAGTACTCCGAAAGTCCCTTAATCAGCGGGTATGCTTTTTTCAGAAAGTCGGCATCCATGGTATAATTGTAATACTTGATAATATCAACAGCCTGGAACGCGCCAATGGATTTTTGATAATTCCAGAAACCGCCTTCTTTCGCCGTTCTTTTTTGCGTATCAGCAATCGGGATCGGAGCCCATTTGTCAAGAATCAGTTCTTTCCAGCCTGTCACATTGATGCCTTTCGGTCCGTATGTTCTGTCGTAGATATAACCTCGAAAGCCATCTGTTGCAGCCGCTCCCTGTGCATGAAGCATCTCGCCGAAGGTCTGCTCGTTAAGCGGCTGCATAAGCTCCGGTCTGTTGGCGGAAAGAACGCCCCAAAAAATCGACTGAAAGTTGTAGTTAAGAAAATACAGCCCCTGCCATGCTAAACGATACGAAACATCTGCCATGTGGAAAAGACCGCTTATACCGGGCGCTGCCTTGCCTTCCTGAATGTTGCAGGCAAGGTCATACAGCGCGCCGTAATAATATTTGTTCATTACCTCGTCGTTTAGCTGCACGTATGATTTAAGCCAGTAGTTTTTCCACCATTCCGCATGTGCGCCCTTGATAATCCGAATGTCATTGTCTTTAACTGCCTTCACAATGGCGCCTGCACGCTCGCTGTATACCTGAGCCGATTGTAAGGCTGCAGGTATTCCGCCTGCGCCGTCAACCGCCGAAATGATTTGTATTGTTTGCCCCGGCTTTATATTCACTTTGTAATAACCGTGAGCTTTGCCGACTGCATCTTTTGACAACGTCTTTGCTTCGACACCGTCTGCGCCTAAAACTGTCAGCGCTATCGCCCCTCTTGAGCTCCAGTATTCGTCTAAGTAGGTTCTCTGCTGCTGCCTTCTATCGGGAGCAACTGTCCGATTGGCGTAAACGTAACCGTTACCTGTGCCAGCGCCGGTCGTGTTGCCTGTCGCAGCCAGTGTCCAGGCGGAAACATATAGAACCATTGGAGAGGATTCTGAAACGTCCATTGTAAGTTCCGTGATCATCAGATTGTCCTTACCCGCTTCCTGTACAAAAGACTTGGAGGTGAATCGTCGGTTTGCAATATGTTGATTAACTGTTACCACAGGATCGAGTATCTCCTGTGTCGCGTTATAGGAAAGAGTTGCCGGTGTTATAACTCTGTTCGTGTCCGCAGTCGGCTCATACGCAGAAATGACCACGCCGCCAAGCGCCCCTTTGCCAACGTTTTGGCCTCCGGTATAACCGATGTCAAGCCAGTAATCGCTCTTACTGATATAAAATTGTTGACTTACACTGTCGGCGTCTACCACTACACCGATGTCGCCGTTGCCAAGTCGCGGCCCCTTCGACCATCTCAGGTTACTGTTGATGTTGCCTGCATGCAAATGAACATCTGCATTTCCAAATGTTCCCCGAATACCATAATCGGAAATGATGCTTTTAAGTTCGTCCCATTTTTCGGCGGCTTGCAAACCGGATACTTGCATAACCATTAATACTGCCACCAGCACGGGTATAACCGGCAAATAGCTGACAGTCAAAATACGTACTAATTCTTTTTTGTTCTTCATGGTAACATGTTTATTTAAAGTTTATTTCGTCATAAATCGAAAATTGTAAGCGGTAAACGACCAGACTTTAGCGTTTTTCGGAAGTGTTACCTTGCCAGTTTTCTGTCCTCTATTGTTTATTTCGACAGTCAAAAGGATGTGGGTGAAGTCGCCTTTTTCGTAATCGAACGTTTCGCCGTCATCGTCGTAGAGCTGATATGATGAAGGTTTGTTTCCGTAATGGCGTACTTCAAGGGGGTGTTTTTCTTTTCCGGTAAGCTTGGTAATCACCGGCCACATCGGCACAATACCTCCATCACGCACATAGACGGGAATCTTATCCAATCCGGGCGCTGCTGTAATCACTTCGCCTTCGCCTGCAAAATCACCTGTATAGAAATCGTACCATTTACCTTGCGGGAGGATTACCTTGCGTTCATTTTCTCCGGCAAAGAGCGGAGCAACAAGCAAATCGCGTCCCACCATGTACTGATCTTTCATTTCTCTCCTGACGGCAAGGGCGTATGGATTTTCCGTAGCATCAAGCGTTCCTTCCTTTATTTCGTCGGCAGCATGGAAACCCTCTTCCATATTCATGGCGCGAAACGGGGGTGTACCTTCAAAGGCGTAATCGGCGAATGTAGTATAAAGATAAGGAATAAGCTGCATCCTGAGTTTTGCTATCTCATTTACCTGATCGGCTACATCGGGAAACGACCAGGGTTTTGTTCCGTCCGACCAGGCATTCAGCATGGCTAAGGGCGAAAAACATACTGTCTGCATACGTCGCAGCCATTCTTCCGAAGTACGGGAAACCCGCACTTCGGGCGTCCAGAGCACGCCGATAAACGAGCTGTTGATTAATGCTGTGATAAACTCCCTGTGGTTGTACGCATCGTTATAAATCACATACGGGAAGGAGGTGGTTCCGGCATTTCCCGCCCGTACCAATCCATAACTCCGCTGATTACGCGCTCGAAACGATTGCATGGTCATATCCTGCAATAGCGAGCCGTACAGTTGACGTAATTTTTCCGCCGGATTTCCGGAGGGGAAAGTAGCAACATCAGGCCATAACCATCTGTCGTATCCATCGTTCTCGTCCATCTTGTATCCGCTAACGCCTTTGTCGAGCACATGTTTTTTAAAATGATCCCCGACTATCTGTAGCGCTTCCGGCATCGTAAAGTCGGGCACAATGCCTCCCCATACTTTATGTGAACCTGTAAAAGGTTCAATTTTGGCATACAGCTCTCCTTCGGGCGAAACATACGGATTAAACCAGACATTCGTTTTGATATGCCTGTCGTTCATTTCTTTTACAAAGGCTTCCGGGTGCGGGAAACGAACAGGATCCCATTCATAGGTACATGGATAGGCACGTGACATCCACCCCGGCTCCAGTCCGATGACGGTCAGCGGGAAATCGCGTTTTTCAAATTCTGCTACTTCTTTTCTTACATCGTCGTCGGAATAAGCGGTTGGCGTCCGTTGCCAGAACCCCAGCCCCCAGCGCGGAGGAAGTACTCCACCGCCATTGTAGAGATTGAAACGCCTGACTGCATCAAGCATGGCAGGTCCCGCAAAGATCAATATCTCCACGCCTTCGGCGGGAACGAGAAATTCAAGGTTGTCGGAATACTGGTCGGAACGCCACTGCCTGTCTGTAGTCCGGTCGCGTACCGGCGACTGGTCTTTGCTGTCTTTGCGTACCGAAGCGCCTATATATACATCAATATAACGGGCGGCATTGATCAATGCCCCATACCCGCGCGAGGATACAAAGAAAGGAACGGGAGCATGGTTACGTCCATCGTCTTTCTGACCATAATGATCTACGTGCAGACGCATAATACGACCGCGCTGTTCAACAGTTTGAAAATTCAAACCCAACCCGAAGATTTTTTCTCCCTGCACGAGCGGAAAGCGAATATATGTTTTCCCGTCGATGATCTCCGCACAAATAGCTTCCCGGCTGACAGGCAGGTCGGCATGGCCCATTTTTTGGATTGCATCCGTTTTAGGCGTGATATGCAATGCGCTAAGCAGGTTCAGTTTTTCGGGCTTTCCAACAGAAAGTTCCCATACGCCGGGCGCCTTTTCATTCCATGATGTTTTTGTGCTTTGCTGCGCAGTGATCGTTGTTACAAGTAAAAAAATAAGACTACTGATTAATACAATTTTCTGTTTCATAGTGATTCTAATTTTTATATCGGTACCTATAACAGTTAACGATATTTTTTACATTATATTATATGATGCGTCCGCTCTGAAAAGTCCTGTTCTTAAACCACAAAGGAACACAAAATATTGATATATAGTATATTTTCTTCGTGTCCCTTTGTGGTAAAAAAATGCTTTTCAGACTGGTTTATCTATTCGTAAGGATTAAACAGTCCGGTTCCTGTATCAGGCCATCCTTGTGTCTGCTTCAGCGTGTAATCGCGTTCGAGATGTGTATTGGCAATACCAAAGAAATTATATTCGGGTTTAACTTTAATAACCTCTGTATCAAAATCTTCTAATTTTGGGCTGAAATAATTTGCATAATCCTTTTCGATATCAATACCGTGTACGGACAAATTGTCGCGAATTTCTTCAAATTCAGATAGCGACATGGCGGTCAGTTGGGGATAGTTCCTGTGGCGTCTTGTGTCGTTCAATTCTGTTTCGAACAGTCTTCTACGACGAAGATCCCAAAAGCGGTGTCCTTCAAAGGCTAATTCCAAACGACGCTCGTGCAGAACAGCCTTGATAAGGGCGTCGCCAGTCAATCCGTCTTTCAATCCATACATACCGGTTCCTTCTTTAATACCTGCACGTTTCCGAATATCTTTCAAAACTTGTATGGCTTCAGCATGGTTACCTGTTTCAGCAGCACATTCGGCAAAGTTAAGCAACACTTCGGCATAACGTATCTCTATCCAATCGGTACCGCTATTATTCGCGTCGAAACCTGACTGCGTAACATCGACTGTTTTCCGACAATAGTAACCGGTTGATGTATATATGTTGTCTTCCCCTCCATTGTATGTCCACTGAATCCTTCCCGGTTTTTCTCCATCCATTGAGATAGGCCAAATACAGCCGTTGTAGGCAATAGTGGCGGCAAAGCGCGGATCACGGCCTCTCCAGAAGTGAACGGGGTCGTAATCAGACGACTCGTCAATTGGCGTTCCATCTTCCATCGGAAAGGCGTCAACCATTTCCTGTGTCGGAGGGTTTGCGCAAGTGTTGTTAAATGTCGTAATCAACGGTCTAAGGCTCGAACTCCAGTTTTGGGTTTGCTGTGGATAGTTATAGCGTTTGACAAAAACAACTTCCGAGTTCATCTCGTTGAACCACAGATTGGAAAAACTCTCGTACAAGGCATATCCGTTAGCTGCAAGCAGTTCCTTCGCTTGTTTGTTTGCATTGTAAGCATTCGTCCATCGCTGCGCGTTTCTTGTACCGGGTTCGTTGAACTGCGGACTGGCGTAATAGAGCAACACCCGCCCCTTCAGCGCAAGCGCCGATGCCTTGGTGATGCGTCCGGCGTCGTTGCCTTCCCATTTATAGGGCAGCTCAGAAGAGTTGATGGCGTCATCCAAGTCTTTCACAATTTGTTCAATACATTCGGATGTTTTGTTGCGGGGTATGAACAAGTCTTCTCCCACTTCGTATGGTCTCAGCACGAGCGGGACACCGCCATACAGTTTTACCATACTGAAATAAACCCAAGCGCGAAGTACTAACGCCTGCGCCTTTATTCTTTCCTGAGTTGTCTGTTCGATGCCTCCTGAGCCTATCATGGCAAGACATATATTTATTTCGCGTATCCGGTCATATGGCCAATCGGTATATGAATTTGAAGTCAATTGTCCGTTGAGAAAACTGCTTCCGGTTCCTGATTCGTCCGAATTGTTAGAACTACCGAGGTTCCTGGAAGGAATTACTTGTCTGCAAACATTATCGAGGTATGCCAGCGCATACGCTGGCGAACTCCATACCTGTTCTTCGGAAATAGCCCCAAGGTCTTTCTTGTCTAACACGCTGGTACAGCTATTGATTGCCAAAAAGCATAAGATAACCGGTATCTGGATATATAATTTTATTTTTTTCATGTTTTTACTGTTTTAAATAATTATATGGTAAGATTGATTCCAAACGTAAAACTTTTTGTGTTCGGATAGCAATAACTGTTGTTCCCCTGGTTACCGATTTCCGGATCGAACCACTTGATATGATCAATTAGCAGGAGCAGATTTTGTCCTTCAAAAAATACTTTCAGGTTTGCAATTCCTATCTGCGACATGACCTTTTTAGGGACGTCATACCCAACAGTGAGCGATTTCAGACGCAGATAGGATCCGTTTTTCATCCAGAAAGTAGAGTTTCTGCCTGCCTGATTGTTGTAAGGTCTCGGCATGGAAGCGTTAGGATTGCTCGGCGTCCAGTGATCCGTCCAAAAATCCAGATTTGTTTCCGGAATACGCGCCTGTACGGATTGTACTCCTCCGCCAACCATTACATCGTACTTGCCTACGCCCTGAAAATGAAGGTCGAGCGTCACGCCTTTCCAAATTGCACCAAATCCGAATCCGTAGTTTATTGGGGGCGCTACATCCTTTTGAATATACTCGCGATCGTTATCATCAATGATGCCGTCCGGTTCTTCACCATTGGGTCCACGAATGTCTTTGTAATTCATCATACCCAGCCTTGGCCGCTGTCCATATATTCTGTAATCGGGGTTAGCGGCGAGGATGGCGTCTAATTCTTCCTGCGTACGGATAATGCCCGTAGCGATACTGCCAAGTGCAATATTGTTGCGAGTTAGCCCTATTCTGGACTGATAAGGACGAATATTTGCCGCTTCGTCCCACTTGAGGAGTTTACTCCTTGCATAACCAAAATTGCCTTTGATATAGTATCTCACCTCGTCAACACGGTCGTTCCAACTTGCTTCCAACTCGTAGCCTTTAACGCTCATTTCACCGTAGTTTTCAGCCGGCATAGAAGCTCCGAAAGATGAGGGCATAACTTGTGTACGATTTCCCATAATGTCATAAGTGAACCGGTAAAACAGATTTGCCGCCATGGACAGTCTGTTGTTTAAAAGCGTTGCATCAAATCCGCCATCGTAAAGTTTCGATTTTTCCCACGTAAGGTACGGATTGTTGATTCCAGTCAAATTTATTCCCGTCGCATGTACTCCGTAAAATTGCCCTCCAGCAGAGGTATAGTTATAGCGTCTTGCCCATTGCCATCCGCCTACGGCGTCGTTACCAAGCATACCAATTGCAGCGCGGAATTTCAAATTGTTGAAGAGCGGCACGTTATCTCTGAAGAAACCTTCTTCCGAAATGCGCCACGCAACCGATGCGGAAGGGAAGAAACCCCACCGCTCTGTTGGAGCGAACCTGATGGAAGCGTCGTACCGGAATGACGCTTCGATAATGTATTTGTTAGCGAAAGCATAGTTGAGACGCCCGATGTACGAAAGACGTCCGCCCTCCTCTCCACTGCCGGTCGGCGCGGTCAAACTTGCCGTTCCTCCGGCATTCAACTGGTCAATGGTAAGGTCGTTGTAGTCGTTGCGTCGTGCCTCCATCCAGTCGTATGTATCTTCGGCCTGCTCATAGACAAACAACGCACCCACATCGTGCTTGCCGAAAGTGCGATTATACGTCACGTAGCCGTTTAACTGATAATATACCCTCATTTCTGTTCTTTGAAGAAGTCTGTTTCCATCGCTACGCAATCTCGTATTGGTTAGACCGGGATTATCCAGATCAGGAATATGACCGTGACCGCCAATGGTATTAACATTGTACATCGTATAAGGCAGCCAGGTACGTTTGAGAAATCTATATCGGTTGTACCTGTTAAATTGCAGTTTCAAACTTAAACCTTTTACAAACGGCAATTTATATTCTAATGCTGCCGTGAGTTCGTAATTTTGAGTTTTGTCCCGGTTATAGCCTGCGTCACCGCTTATCTGTATTCCAGGATGCCATTCAACGTATGGCAAGCCTATTGGTTTGCCGTTAATGTAAGCAGGACACATCTGTGATTTAATCAACAGCCCCTTAAAAAAATCGTTTAGCGTTTCGCCGTTGTTTTCGTATTCCCAATTATAACGATCCCTGAATTGGTTGTCCATATTCAGGTTTAACGAAGCGATCAGATTTTTGGTAATATTGGCTTCTATATTTCCACGGATGTTGTACTTGTTAAAATCAATATTGTCGAAAATACCGTTTTCGTAATGATACGAGGCGCCGGTAAAAAATCGAACAAATTCGTTGCCGCCACTAACGTTTAATGAATGTTGCGTAACGATGGGGTTACGAAGAAATCCGTCATCTCCGTTCAACCATACCCAACTGTGATTTTTGAAAAATGCAACCTCGTCATCGGTAAAATAATCAGATTGCGCTTTGGGATCCCATGTAAATGGAGGTTCGCCATATCTTTCGACGTTTTCAATACGGTCGCGCAATTCAGCATCGTAACGTTCGTTGACAAGAAGCGCCTGATTGTAAGCGCTCTGTGCTTTCGGAATCTTGGTTGCTCTCGACTGACCTATCATGCTGCTGACTGAAATCACCGGTTTGCTAATTCGTCCTTTCCGTGTTGTTACCAACACGACGCCGTTTGCTGCCCGCGAGCCGTACACGGCAGCGGATGCTCCGTCTTTCAATACAGACAGGTTTTCAATATCACTCGGATTCAATAAATTAAAAGCGTCCTTGTCTCTGATTACGCCGTCAATAACATACAGCGGATCCGTATTGTTCCATGTTCCAACAGACCGAATGTTTAATGAAGAGGCTGTACCCGGACTACCTGTGAACGATTGGATTCTTACCCCTGCCAACTTGCCGCTCAATGCATTGGAAAGATTGGATACGGGAATGTTCTGTATTTCACTAGCCGAAATAGAGGCTACCGAGCCGGTAAGCGACGCTTTTCTTTGAACACCGTAGCCTACTATCACTACTTCATCAATTTCAAAGGTGCTTTCCTGCATTTCTACATCAATGACGGTACGGTTTCCTACCGTCACTTCCTGCGTAACATAACCTAAATAGGAGAATTGCAACACTGAATTCTGGTTGGGTACAGTAATATTGTAGCGTCCGTTGCCTTCAGTATTCGTTCCGTTACTGGTTCCTTTTACTATCACAGTGATACCCGGAAACGGATCGCCAGCTTCAGTGACCATACCAGTTACTCTAATCCCCTGAGCTGTTACAGATACAGTAAAAGCTTGCAGAGAAAATAAAAGACATATTGTCCAAAAAAATTTAATAAAACCTTTCATATTTTTCACAAGATTTAGATAATTTAGATAATTGATAAATTTAATTTCATTTATTGTTTTTAGTCTTTCGACCATACGGAAAAATCGTATATCCTTTTCCCGTCCTATACATTTATTCCTTTTATTTTTCCATAGGCAATAGATTTATTAATGACTTTACTAAACGTGAAAAGCCGTACATTGCTTGACGCAACGCACGGCTTTAGAATGCGATAAAAATTTGAAAAATTACGGTTACAACTCTATCTCTCTCTCTACAAAAATCGTGCCAAACACCTGACTGCTGTTCGGTAAATTCGTAGTATTATCGGTATAAAAAGGCATAAAGAAATTGTTACAAAAAAATTGACTGCAAATATACGCGATTTTTTTATTTCCCAAAAAAAATTCAAAAAAAATATTCCGTTCAAGTGAAAAAAACGACTATCTTTGCAAACGAAAATCATCTTATTTTATACTTGATGAATAACAAAACATCGCGACGCGACTTTCTTGCAAAGTCGACTCTGATGGCGGCAGGGGTAGTACTTGGCACAGGCTCGTTTCCTGCAGCAGGTAGTGTTTTAGGAGCTAACGATAAAATTCGCATTGGTTTTATCGGTGTTGGAAACAGGGGTTCACAGTTACTGGGACTTTTCATGACCCATCCGGATTGCGAGATAGCGGCGCTCTGCGACGTCTACGAACCTTATCTGTCGCGCAATCGCGCTGAAGTTGATCCGCGTTATCTGAAAGATATGGAGGGACAAATACCCCGGATGGGTGAACAGTTCCCGAAAAAACCAACCCTTTACAGGGACTGGCGGAAATTGATCGATGATAAAAGCATCGATGCAGTGGTGGTTGCTACTCCCGACCACTGGCATGCCCTGCAAACCATTGCCGCCATACAGGCAGGTAAGGATGTATACTGCGAAAAACCGCTTACCATCACCATCTTTGAAGGCCGGAAGATGGTACAGGCGCAGGCCGCGAGCAAACAGATTGTAGCAGTCGGACTAAATCGGCGGGGCAATACATTTTATCAAAAATTGGCAAAGGAAATACCGGCGGGGAAGATTGGGAATGTAACATATGCACGCGCTTTTCGCGTGAATGGCATGTTTCCAGATGGACTTGGGAAAATGAACCCCGAAGCGCCGCCGGCAAATTTTGACTGGGATGCCTGGTTAGGGCCGCGCGCCAGCCGACCGTATCAGTATAATATTGCGCCCTATAAATTTCGCTGGTGGAGCGACTATTCGTCGCAAATGGGAAACTGGGGCGTGCACTACATGGATGTGATCCGATGGATGATGGGCGAAAAAGCGCCGGTCGCCATCAGCGCTCACGGCGGCAAATTCGCCCTGACACACGATGCCGACATCCCCGACACCATGCAGGTAACTTATGAATTTGCTTCGGGAGCATTGCTCTCCTTCACGATCGCCGAAACAGGCAGCGCAAGCATGATGCAACGGGGAGAAGTTGAACTGCGCGGAACAAAAGGGACGCTGTTTGCAAGCGAAAGCGGCTATCAAATCGCCCCAAACCGTCCAGGACAATTTCAGACTTGGACCTCCATGATGGAGGCTGAAGAAATGACCCGTAACGACGTAATGCTGGCCGACGGTTCGAGCGGCGACAGCACTGCCGTCGTGATTCGTAACTTCCTCGATTGCGTGAAATCACGTCAAACGCCTCTGTGTCCTTTGGAAGAGGGTCATCGTTCGACGTGCTTCGCACATCTGGGCAACATCGCGCTGGCTACCCGTGAACGGTTGCAATGGGACTCGGAAAAGGAATTGTTCACGAATAGTGAAAAAGCAAATGAACTGCTGCATTACGAATATCGTAATCAATGGAAACTGTACGGTTTATGAAATGAACAGACATTACAATTAATATACAATATTTATGAAAAAGATTTTATCATTATTGCTGGCAGTGATAATTACGCTGCCGCTATTCAGTCAGGTCATTCCCGACCTGAAAGGCTATGTGACGCTTAAATGCGATTTTCACATGCACACGATGTTTTCCGATGGCACAGTGTGGCCCACGGTACGGATTGACGAGGCTGCCCGCGAAGGGATCGACGCTATTTCCATTACCGACCATCTTGAATACCGTCCCTATTTGCAAAATTTGGCGGATTTAACCAAACTTTCGATCAAAGACATCTCGTTCAATACGTCGTATGAACTGGCGCTGCCCAACGCCAAAAACAGAAATGTCATTCTGATCAGAGGTAGCGAAATAACACGCGCCATGCCTCCCGGCCATCACAATGCCATCTTCCTGACCAATTCCGACGAGTTGTCAACACCGGAATACATGGATGCTTTCCGTGCAGCCAAAGCCCAGAATGCTTTCATCTTCTGGAATCATCCCGGCTGGCTCTCTCAACAGCCCGACACCACCCTGTGGTGGCCCGAACATACGCAACTGCTGGAACAGGGCATGATGCACGGCATTGAAGTGGTCAACGGCGAATATTATCCGGAAGTGCACCGCTGGTGTTTAGAAAAGAAACTGACCATGATCGGTAATACGGACGTCCACGCACCCATGCCGGTTTTCACCGCCGGTCGTCACCGCACCATGACACTCGTGTTTGCCAAAGAGCGCACGCCGGAAGCTATCTACGAGGCGCTCAAAGATCGACGCACAGCGGTTTATCATGAGGAATACGTCATCGGTGAGGAAAAGTACCTGAAAGAACTTTTCGAGAACGCGGTGGAAATCAATGTGACGAAAACCGACAAAACGGCGCAAATCACGCTGAGAAACAAGTCTGACCTGACTTT